>Ga0209023_10001024_pt1 | contig 39371 bp, 28 predicted proteins | sample LakOneMetagenome_FD_187468 | JGI IMG/M metagenome (GOLD analysis project Ga0209023, IMG submission 187468) | Freshwater and sediment microbial communities from Lake Erie, Canada (SPAdes) (version 2) | ecosystem: Environmental > Aquatic > Freshwater > Lentic | place: Lake Erie, Canada...
ATATGGCGGCCGGCGGCGGCGCCCCATGCGGGGACCAAGCCGGGCAACAGGCTCTGAAGCCGCTCGGCCGATGCCGCGCGATCCTGACGGGCAGGGGCCGCGCGGTCGAGACGTTCCGCCAAGAGGTCAGCCAGCGCTGAGAGGTCGCGTTTCATCGAGGCGCGCTTCTGCCGGGTCTGGTCGATGACCTGGACGAATGCGCCGATGCAGATGGTGATGAGGAAGGCGATGATCAGGGTGGGAACGGCGCGCCGCAGCGCAGGCTCCGCAATCAGCAGCCGGTGGTAAGCCGGCTTCGCGATCGACTGTGCCATCCCCTTGATAGAATCGGATTGGACACACGTGGTCGCTGCGTGCGAACGCGCCATTCCTTGCCCCTCGAACTTTAAGTATCTGCACCCCGTTCGGGAGGTTTTCCCCAACCCTCCGAATCGATGTGATTTGAATCCACTTTTCGCAGCCTGTCGAGAGTCAACGAATCGTTAATGCGAAATAAATGTTGTCCCAAGGAAGTTTTGACTCGTTTTTGCGCGCAGCGCTGAGTCCGAAACGGGAACGATGCGTGCAAGAGACGTATTGCTTGCGTGGAATGGCGTTCGAACGCGCGAGATCAGCAAGCGATTGCTGATTTGATTCGCTGAAGGTGATGCGATGGCGATGTAAGGCGCGAGAGCGTTAACGCTCCGGCTCGGCGTGACTGATCACGCGCTTTACGGACGGAAATGCGCGGCGCAAGGCGCGTTCGATCTCGTCTACCTTCTCGTGGACGTCAATCACGCTCATTGACGGTGTGGCGCGGCAGTGGAAATTAACGATCTCGCCAGCGTCGGTGTCGCGGACCCGCACGTTATGGACGTCGTGGATCGCGCCGGTTTCCAGCGCATATTGCGTCAGCGCCTGCTGGATGACTTCGACACGGGACGGGGCGGCGTCGGTGCCTTGGGGCAGTTCGGGTTCAAGCGGCTCGATATGGGTATCGACCTCGACATCGGCGCCGAACTCGTCGCGGATGGCATGTTCGAGTCCATGGGCGATGTCATGAGCCTCGTTCAGCGGCATGTCGCCATCGACTTCGAGATCGATGCTGACGGTCAGTTTCTCGCCGAGGTCATGCACCGTCACATGATGGATCGCGAGGCCCGAATTGCGGGCGATGACCATGATTCGCTCGCGCACGCTCTCGTTGCTGCGCGCCACGGGCACCGCCGTAAACGTCAGGTCGGCATCGTGAAGCGCGTGGGTCACGGCGTCCTGTGCCTTGCGCTTGATGGCGTCGATGCGGTCGATGGGGTAGGTGCGGGGCACCTGCACCGTGGCATCGACAAAATGCCGGGCGCCCACCATGCGCACGCGCAGCCGCTCGACATCGACCACGCCGGGAATGGCGCGGATCGCTTCCTCGGCCTTTTCTGAAGCGCCCTCGGGTGCGCGGTCCACCAGAGTCTCGATGGTCGATTTACCGAGCCGCAATCCCAGAATCGAAATCAGCACCGCCACAGCAATCGCGGCGGCAGCATCGCCCCAGGCATAGCCGAAAGCCGCAAGCCCGAGGCCGATGATGACGGCGAACGAGCCAAGTACATCCGATGCAAAGTGCAGCGCATCGGCTTCCAGCGCCTGGCTCCTGGTCTCCATCGCGGTCTTGTGGAGCGCCCGCGCGCGCCAGAAATTGACCACGATGTCCACGATCAGCACCACAAAGGGCAGCGCGGTCAGGGTCGGCGGCGCCACACCTTCGCGAAGCCGGCTGTAAGCCTCGACCACGATGCCTCCGGCCAGAATATAGAGCAGGGCAATAACACCCAGCGCGGAGAGGCTTTCGAGCTTGCCGTGCCCATAATGATGTTCCGCATCGGCGGGCTTGTCGGAGACCCGCACCACGACCCAGGTGACGATGGTGGCGATCAGGTCGACCGACGAATGCAGCGCTTCGGAGATCAGGGCGATACTGCCAATAGCCACGCCCACGACGAACTTGACCGCGGCCATACTGGCGCTGGCGGCAATCGAAATGGCGGCGACCTGCTGTTTGACTGCGCTCATGAGCTCCTCAATGCGCGGGTCTTGTCACGGTCAGGCGGCCAGCGTCAACGCATGAGTTAGCGATTCAAAATGCGTATCATTCGCAGGAAGGGGCCTAGAAACAAGGCTTTCAGGTTGCTCGGCCTCTGGGGCGGGCTCTGCGGGTTAGTGTTTAGGTATGCCGATAAGACGGGATTGGAGTTGGCGTCGTGCCTACGCGAAAGATGACCGAAGCTGCATAATCCAAGACAAAGGCTCATATTTTTGTAAGGCGGCCCTCACCAAATTCTGTCACAGCTTCGTCATCGGATTCGCAAGGCCAGCTTGCGGAAAACGTCACCAGACGGAGAGATGACGGTGCTGCGGATAGCCATTCTGTTGATCATGTGGTTGACGGTTTTGCCGGTTGCGCAGGCGCAGGATGCAACCTCGGCTGTCCCGCCGCGCCAACTCGTGGTCGGTGTGAAGGATGCGCCGCCTTTTGCGCTGAAGGGCGCCGACGGTTCATGGTCGGGTCTTAGCATCGAGCTTTGGCGTCAGATCGCGAAGGCGCAGAATCTGCATTACCGTTTTGTCGAAGCGAAGGATATGCCTGAGCTGATCGAGGAAACGGCGGCGGGCAAGTTCGATGTTGCCGTCGGTGCCATCACAGTCACCGTCGACCGCGAAAAGGTTCTCGATTTCACACAGGCCTATTACGCGACAGGGACGGGAATCGCCGTTCCTGTCGTCAGCGTGATGAACTGGAGCACGCTGCGCCGGGCGCTGACATCATTCAATTTCCTGCAGGCCATCGTCGCGCTGATCGGGCTGACGCTGGGCGCGGGAGTTCTGGTGTGGCTGCTCGAGCGGCGGCAGAACGAGTATTTCGGCGGCAGCATCACCAAGGGGATCAGCTCCAGCGTGTGGTGGTCGACGCTTGCGATGACGCAGCGGTCGTCCGCGGAAAAGGGGCCGCAAACCATTCTCGGCCGCCTTGTCGCGACGATCTGGCTGGTGGTGTCGGTGATCACGATTGCGGTGTTCACCGCCGGTGTCACGTCGGTGCTGACCACATCACAGATTCAAGGCACGATTGCCGGCGTTTCCGATCTGGCTTCGGTTCGGGTCGGCACGGTCAAGGGAACGTCGTCCGAAGGTGACCTGATCCGGCGGAAGCTCAAGTTTCAGTCTTACGACACTCTCGTTGATGGCCTGAGGGCGCTGCGCGCCGGACGCCTCGATGCGTTTGTTTATGACAAGCCGCTGATGTCATGGGCCATCCGCCAGGGTTTCGCGTCGCGGCTCAAGGTCCTCGATGTTTCCATCGAGCCGCAGAGCTATGCCTTTGCGCTGTCGCCGGACAGTCCGTTGCGCAAGCCGCTCTCGATTGAAATGCTTCACACCATTCAGAGCGACGAGTGGACCGAGGCGCGCGTGCGCTATCTTGGCGAGGAGCCGCTGAACTTCCGGTAATGTGCCTTGCGGATGAATGTTCACAGGGTTGTGTAGGCAATCAGCCTGATTTGCCATGCATTGCATAGACCGCATGCAGCGTTGCCGGTGCAGATCGAAGTGCTGTCAGGCTAGATAAGCACATCATACCTCCCGCGAACCGCCGTCAGGACTCGTCGCGAAATGGACGCAACTTCAGCGACGCTGTCGCCCATGACCGATGGGCTCCCGCCGGAACGCAGGCGATGGGCGATCCTTGCGATCTTCACGGCGCTGGCGATGGCAGCCCTCGACACTGCCATTGCGAACATCGCGCTTCCGGCGATTGCCGCCGATCTCAATACAACGCCAGCCGATGTAATCTGGGTGGTGAATGTCTATCAGATCACGATGGTGGCGACTTTGCTGCCATTGGCTGCGCTCGGCGAAATCATCGGCCATCAGCGCATCTATCTATGGGGATTGCTGCTGTTCACTGTCGCTTCGCTGGCCTGTGCGCTGGCGTGGTCGCTGCCGTCGCTGTTGGTCGCCCGCGTTCTGCAGGGATTGGGCGGGGCAGCGGTGATGAGTGTGAATACGGCGCTGGTCCGGTTTGTTTATCCATCGCATCTTCACGGGCGCGGGTTCGGTAACAATGCGCTGGTGGTCGCTACAGCTTATTCGCTCGGCCCGGCGCTGGCTTCCGGCATTCTCGCGGTGGCGTCCTGGCCATGGCTGTTTGCGATCAACATCCCGTTCGGCGTGGCTGCGATCCTGATCGGGATGAAGACGGTGCCCGCAACGCCGCGCGCCGCTCATGCCTTCGACATTCCCGGAGCGCTGCTGACGTCGGTCAGCCTCTGCCTTTTCATCGTGGGAATCGGCAGCGCCGCGCATAAGGCGTCCGCTGCGATGGTTGCCATCGAGCTTGCGGGCGCGGTCATTTTTGGCGCGTTGCTGATCCGTAGGCAGGCAGGGCATCCAGCACCGATGCTGCCCATCGACCTGTTTAGCAGGCCGATGTTTTCCCTGTCCGTTGCCACGGCGGTATGTTCATTCGCCGTGCAGGGCCTCGCATTCGTGTCGCTGCCGTTCTACTTCGAGGACGTGTTGCACCGGACCCAGGTCGAAACCGGATTTTTCATGACGCCATGGTCGATTGTGGTGGCGATCATGGCGCCGATTGCGGGACGGCTATCGGACCGTCACCCCGCCGGTCTGCTGGGCGGTCTCGGTCTCTTGTTGCTCGGTGTCGGCATGGCCTTGCTGGCGATGTTGCCGCCATCGCCGAGCGTGCTGGATATTATCTGGCGCATGGCGATCTGCGGATGCGGCTTCGGCTTCTTCCAATCTCCGAACATGAAAGCCATCATGAGCAGCGCGCCGGCAGGACGCAGCGGCGGTGCGAGCGGCATCGTCGCCACCGCGCGCTTGATCGGGCAGACCATAGGCGCAGCACTGGCGGCGCTGTGTTTCGCCATTGCCGACCGGGAAGGCGCAACGTGGGCGCTTGCGCTGGGCGCGGGCTTCGGCGCGCTCGGCTGCGTCATGAGCTTCATGCGCCTTACGGTGCGTTGACGCTCCGGATTTTCCGGCTTACCGGTTGTTCAAACAACAATCGCTAGGGGAAATGCCAGTGTCAGATCAGCCGGTACTTCTGAAGGTCGATGGGCCGATTGCCCGGATCGTGTTCAACCGACCCAAAGTGCTGAACGCCTTGAGTGTCGCTGCCGCGGATGCGTTTCTCGCAGCCTGCAAGAGCGTCGCTGCCGATTCAGGAAATCGTGTTGTCGTTATCGCGGGTGAGGGTCGGGCCTTCATGGCCGGTGGCGATATCTCCGCATTCGAAGGACCGGCGGCGGAGGTGCGTGCACGCGTGCCCACCATCATGGAGCCGCTGCATGAAGGCCTCGAAATTCTGGCCGGGCTGCCGCAGCCGGTGATCGCAAGCCTGCAGGGCGCGGTCGCAGGTGCAGGAATGAGCATCGCGCTGTCGACCGATCTTGCCATCGCGGCGGACAACGCCATTTTCACGCTGGCTTATTCAAAACTCGGCACCAGTCCTGACGGATCGTCGTCATGGACGCTGCCGCGGCTTGTCGGTTTGCGCAAGGCGATGGAGATTGCGCTGCTCTCGGATGTCTATGACGCGCAGGAAGCGCTTCGCCTTGGTCTGGTCAACCGCGTTGTGCTGGCCGCCGATCTTGCCAGCGAGACCGACAAGCTGGCGCGCCGCCTGGCCGATGGGCCGACCTTCGCATTCGGCCAGACCAAGAGACTGTTGCGCGGATCGCTCGACAACTCTCTGCACGATCAGCTTGCTGCCGAAGCAAAGGGCTTTGATGCGTGTATCGGTACGGCGGATTTTGCGGAAGGTGTCGGCGCGTTTCTGGGCAAGCGCCAACCGACCTTCAAGGGCAAGTAGGTCTGTTCAGGCGGCATTCGCCTGATTGCTAGGCTGCCGGTGAGGCCGCCGCAGCGGATTTCTGCGGCGGGCCGATCAGAATTTTGGTCAGCCATCGGCGGCTTGGATTCTCGATTGTCGCATACGATATTCTGCCGACAATCAGCACCAGCAGCGAAATCGCAGCCACCAGCAGAAGCTGCGGTCCAAGCCCGATGGTCTTTGAAACCTGCGAGATCAGGATCATCCCGATGGCGTAATGATAAAGGTAGATCGAATAGCTGCACTCGCCGATCCAGACGAGCGGGCGGACTTCGAGAAAACCCACGGCGGATGGCCGTGTCGACAGCAGCCAGAACAGCGCAAGGAAAAGAAGTGCAGCCGTGCTTGCGATGACAGGGTCGCGGCCGATCACGACATAGTTGATGCTGATGCGCGCAATCAGCGCGTACATGATTGCGAGCATGACAAGCGCGGCGCCTTGGGTGAGGCGCTCCTTGTACAGTTCATAGAACACCGCGCCCGCGGCAAACCATGGCATGTAGTCGGGAATGAACAGGGCGTCGAAGACACCGTTATAACCCGGCATCACGCGCCGCAGCAGCGCGCGGGCGATGTAGATGACGATGGTGAATATCACGAGATTGCGCGCCAGCTTGTCTCGCGCAAACAGCCAGAACAGGATCGCCGCGATCATGTAGAAACGGATTTCCACCACCAGCGACCAGTAGACGCCGGTGACGAAATCGACCTTTGGAAACAGCCCTGACCATAGCGATGTCGGTGTCAGTGTCAGCGAAGGAAGGAAGTTCGGCCAGAACTGGCGGCGAGTGAGGGCGAAGGGCGAGTCCGACCAGTTCAGAAGAAAGAAGGTGAGAACCGCCGAAACAATCAGCGCGGGCCAGATGCGGACGAACCTGCGAATGACGAAATCAACAACCGATCGCGATGACTCGAGTGTCATGGCGATGACGAAGCCCGAGATGATGAAGAACAACTCGACGCCCATATAGCCATACTTGAAGATCAGCGTATTGCTGAACGTCTCGCCGTAGGGATACAGGGTCGATTTGTAGTAAAATGACTCAAGGTGATAGAAATAGTGAAATCCCATCACCAAAAGGATGGCGACACCGCGCAAGCCGTCCAGGGCGTGGAGTCGATGGCTGGCCATGAGGCGACGCTTTCCCAATCGGTGGCTGTACCGCCGATTTTCTGTGTGACGTCCCGCTTTGTCAATTTGCGCGAGGGGCCTCAGCTTGCGCGCGCAATCGTCTCCGGCATTTGCGCGTCCGATTGTGACAGCGCGTGAAGATTCAAGGTTTCGCTGCGCATCTGTGAGAGCGTTTCCTGCGCACGGTCACGATCTTCTTCGAGCAATTTTCCGAGACTTGCGACTGCCGCCTCGGGATCGCGCCGTCTGATGGCTTCGAGCGTTGCCGTCATCAGGTCGGTTGCCTGCCGTCGCAGATCCCGCGTTTGGTAGTCGAGCGGGTTTTTCCAGATTGTCGTCCACACAGTCTGATTGGCAAGGTCGGTCAGCAGCTCGACCAGTAGTTCGTTGCCGGAGCCGCGTGCAACCGTTTTCACCGCACGCGTGGTCACGCGCGCGAACGACATCGGGTCGTCGGTTTCGACCATCGATTCCAGTTCGGCGCAGCGCCGCGCCAATGTCTCGACATAGCTTTCGATCGGGGCCGTGGCCATTGCGCGCGCCGCGAGCAGCGACAGCGCCATGCGCACGTTGAACAGGTCCGCGATCGATTTCAGGGAGAGGGGGCGCACATAGGCACCGCGGCGCGGCAGCATTTCAACAAGGCGGCGGCGTTCGAGAATCCGGATAGCTTCGCGGATCGGCCCACGGCTGACGCCAAAGTCGCGCGCAAGATCGAGTTCGACCAGACGCTCACCCGCCTTGCGGCGCCCGGCAACGATCTCCGCGCCGAGCTCGTCTGCAACCTGGTCGGAGATTGTTCGCGCGGCGAACTTTCGCTCGGCCTCGTCGTCTCCTGCGGTCATCGGGTTTCGAAGGACTGCTGCCATGGCGTCATTCTCTATCAAAAGGGTCCGCACATCGAACCGGCTGCTGGTATTCTTAGCTGAGAAGTCAATTGTTGACAATTAACAAATGATGCTCTTTGATCCCGGCACGTCATCGGTGGGGCAAGTTCGCTTGCTTTCGCCGGGAACCGGCTGCTCACCCGGAGAAGCGGGGTGGGCACAACGGCTGACGATCGATAACCCGGCAGAAGACTGGGGCAGGCAGGGAAGGGAACGAGTGATGACTTCGCCACGCGTGACATGGACCTTTGTGCTTCCGGTGACCGGGAAGGCTTGCCGTGCGGGAATTCTTGCGCACGCGCGGGCTCCCAAATTCTGCTCTGCTCAACTTTTCGCCTGATCGCGCGATGGCGAGCGCGACGGACTTATCTGATCCCACGACGACGAACACGCGCGCACCGTCAGCGTCGCGTCTTCTCGACGTGCGCGGTCTCTCGCTGTCCTTCGCGACTGCCGAGGGCGAACTGCCTATTACGAAAAATGTGAGTTTTTCGATCAAGCCCGGTGAGCGCGTCGGAATCGTCGGCGAGAGCGGCTGTGGCAAGACGGTGACCGGCCTCTCGCTGCTGCGGCTGCTGCCGCCGCAATCCGCGCGCGTGAAAGGCGAGATATTGTTCGAAGGCACCGATCTCGCGGGCCTTTCCGCGCGGCAGATGCGTGCTGTGCGTGGCCGCGACATCGCGATGATCTTTCAGGAGCCGATGAGCGCGCTCGATCCTGTCTTCACGGTCGGCGACCAGATCAGCGAAGCGTATCGCGCGCATTTCCCTGCAAGCCGAGCGGAAGGGCGCCAGCGCGCAATCGCCGCGCTTGCGGAAGTTGGCATTCCCGCGCCGGAGCGGCGCTGCGACGAATATCCGCATCAATTGTCCGGCGGCATGCGCCAGCGCGTGATGATCGCGATGGCGCTGATCTGCAAGCCGAAGCTTCTGATTGCGGATGAGCCGACGACAGCGCTCGATGTGACTGTTCAGGCCCAGATCACCGATCTGCTCCGCTCGCTGAGCGAGCGCACCGGCACTGCGCTGATCTTCATCACCCACGATCTTGGCGTGGTGGCTGAAGTCTGCACCCGCATGATCACGATGTATGCGGGCGAGGTTGTCGAAGATGCGCCGGTGGATGATGCGCTGCTGCGGCCGCGCCATCCTTACACGTCGGGACTTCTGCGCTCCTTGCCCGGCCTCAGTCAGCGCCGTGGTGTGCTGCCGTCGATTCCGGGCCGCGTTCCATCGCCAAGCGGCATGCCGGTGGGTTGCCGCTTCCGTCCGCGCTGCTCACATGCTGTGCCCGGCTGCGAGCGTGAGCAGCCGATGATCGAAGTGGATGCGGGCCGTCTGGCGCGCTGCTGGCGTGCTCCGGATCTCACTTTGCCGGGGGCGGTGAACTGATGGCCGGGACCGCAGCGAAAGACATTCTGTCGGTGCGCGATCTGCGCATTCTCTTTCCGACACGCGATGGCCGTGAGACGGTGAAGGCTATCGACGGCATGAATTTTAACGTTCGCGCCGGTGAGACTTTTGGTGTGATCGGCGAGTCCGGTTCGGGCAAGACGACGCTCGGTCGTGCGCTGGTGTCTCTTATCGCGCCGACGCATGGCCAGATTCTGCACGATGGAACGAACCCTGCGTCGCTCGGCACTGCGGCGTTCAGAAAACACCGGCGCGACTATCAGATCATTTTCCAGGACCCAAACGCGGCACTCAATCCGCGCATGACCATCATCGACAGCGTCATCGAGCCGCTGGAAGTGATGCGCGAAGGCAATGATGCGTCGCGCCGCAAACGCGGTGTCGAAGCACTGGAGCGGGTCGGCCTCTCGCCGGAAACCGCCGGACGTTATCCGCATCAGCTTTCCGGTGGCCAGAAGCAGCGCGTCAATATTGCGCGCGTGCTGACTCTGCGACCTAAGGTCATCGTTTGCGATGAGGTGGTGGCGGCGCTGGACGTATCGATCCGCGGCGATGTGCTCAATCTCTTCACCGATCTGCAGCGCGAATTCGGCCTGACTTACGTCTTCATCACCCACGACATCTCTGTCGTCTCTCATGTCTCCGATCGCGTCGCCGTGACCTATCTCGGCAAGCTGATGGAGCTTGGCCCGACCGAGGATGTGATCGAGCAGCCGCTGCATCCTTACACACGTGCGCTGTTGTCGGCCGAGCCGATTCCGCTGCCCTCAAGCATGCGTGTCGATAAGCGCATCATTCTTGAAGGTGAAATTCCAAGTCCGGTGGCTCCGCCGTCGGGGTGCCGGTTTCGCACCCGGTGTCCTTCGGTGCAGCCGCGCTGCGCGGCTGAAGTGCCCGCATGGCGCGAACTGAAACCCGGGCATCTGGTTGCCTGTCACTTTGCGACGGCGGAAGGGCCGCCGCCGAACAATCAAAATGCGCCGGTCGCGCAATAACAACAGGGAGGAAATGCCGATGACAAAATTCGATCACATGACGGGTGCCTTGCACCGCCGCGACATGCTGGCGCTGATGGGCGGCGCTGCAGCTGCCGGTGCATTCGGCCTGCCTGCGTTTGCGCAGGCGCAGAAGAAGGGCGGCATCCTGAAAGTCGCCGCGCCCGCCAATCCGTCGTCGCTCGATCCGGCCACGGGCGGCGCAGGCTCCGATCACAGCATTCTCTGGACCATGTACGACACGCTGGTCGAGTGGGACTACGAGACACTGAAGCCGAAGCCCGGTCTCGCCAAGTGGACCTATCCAGATCCCAAGACGCTGGTGTTCGACATCCAGAGCGGCATCAAGTTTCACGATGGCACGCCGCTCGATGCGGAAGCGGTCAAGTTCAACATCGATCGTGGCCGGGCGGATCAGCGCTCGAACGTGAAGGCCGATCTCACCAGCATCGAGTCCGTGGAAGTCACCGGCCCGCTGCAGGTGACGCTGAAGCTAAAGAACGCCGATAGTGCATTGCCTGCGATCTTCTCCGATCGCGCGGGCATGATGGTATCTCCGGCCAACATCAAGGCGCTCGGTAATGACACCGACCGCAAGCCGGTGGGGGCAGGGCCATGGAAATTCGTGCGCTGGGCCGACAACGAGGCTGTTGTCGTCACCCGCAATGACAACTACTGGCGTCCGGGGCGACCCTATCTCGATGGCATCGAGTTCAACATCATTCCCGAGCTTGCAACCGCGCTGCGCTCGGTGGTCGCCGGACAGAACGACATGTCCTTCGCCCTGCCAGCGCGCCTCAAGCCGGTCATCGACCGTGCGAAGAATCTCACCACTGTGACGTCGCCGACGCTGTATTGCGTTCAGGTCTACATTAACACCGCTCGCGCGCCGCTCGATAATGTCAAGGTCCGGCAGGCGATCAACTTCGCGCTGGACCGCGATGCCTTCGTCAAGGCGACCATGGGCGGCCTCGGCGAACCCGCCCGGATGACGCTGCCCAGCACGCACTGGGCTTATGACAAGTCCATCGCCAATCTTTATCCGCACGATCCCGACAAGGCGCGCAAGCTGCTCGCCGAAGCCGGATTCAAGGACGGTCTCGAACTGACTATCGGCGGCTATATGGATCAGGACTCGGTTCGTCGCGGCGAGGTGATCCAGGATCAGCTTGGCAAGGCTGGTATTCGGCTCAAGTTCACCCGTGGCACGATTGCGGAAATCAGCTCGCAGTTCTTCGCGACGGAAAAGAAGTTCGATCTTCTGGTGTCGGCATGGACGGGGCGTCCCGATCCGAGCATGACCTATGCACTCGGCTTCGATAAGGGCGCTTACTATAATGCAGGCCGCCTTGCGGCGCCCGAACTGTCAGCCCTGATTCAGGAAAGCCGCGAGAGCGAAGACCTTGCCAAGCGCGCTGCGGTGTTCGCAAAGATTCAGCGTTTCACCATGGAGAATGCACTTTCCGCTCCGCTCGCGTTCCAGTTCGAAATCGATGCACTGTCCGAAAAGGTGAAGGGCTTCAAGCCGAACCTGCTCGGCAAGCCTAAGTTCGAAAATATCTCGCTGGGATAAACAACCATGCCGGCGCCGCTGTGACAGGCGGCGCCGGTCATTCGACCATCGAAAGCCCGGTTCTCCATGATCACCGCCGCGAAGCTCAGCATTATCGGCCGCCGTCTGTTGCAGACGTTGCCGGTGATTGTGCTCTCGACCTTCATTGTGTTCGGCCTGCTCAAGCTGGTGCCGGGCGATGTCGCCGTGACGCTGGCGGGTGACAACGCCTCCGAACAGCGGATCGCGGAAATCCGGGAAATCTATGGCCTCGACCGGCCGTTCTTTGTGCAATACGGCGCTTGGCTCTGGAAGGCCGCGCATGGCGATCTTTCGAATTCGCTGATCTCGAGCGAAGCCGTTCTCACCTCCATCCAGCGCTGTCTTCCGCATACGCTCCTGATCGTGACGCTAGCACTGGTGCTGGCGCTGTTGATCGGAATTCCTCTCGGAATCGCGGCCGCGAGCAGGCCGGGCTCGTGGATCGATAGTTTCGTGATGGCTGTCGCGTCACTCGGCGTCGCCGTGCCGAATTTCTGGCTCGGCATGTTGCTGGTGGCGTTCTTTGCGCTTGAGATGAATTGGCTTCCGGCCACGGGTGCCGTGGCCTTGTTGCAGGACCCATGGGGCGCGCTGCGTCACGCGATTCTGCCGGCGCTTGCGCTGGCGTCCGGCGGCATCGCGGAAGTCGCACGGCAGTTGCGTTCGTCGCTGGTGGAAATCCTGTCGTCGCAGCAGGTGCGCACGCTGCATGCCAAAGGCTTGCCGCCGTCCGCGATCCTGTGGCGGCATGGCCTGAAGAACGTCAGCGTCAATCTTCTGACCGTGGTGAGCCTGCTTGCGAACCGCCTGTTGGCGGCAACCGTCGTCGTGGAGGCTGTGTTCGCCATTCCCGGCATGGGTAGTCTGATCGTCAATGCCGCGATGAACCGCGACTTCCCGGTGGTGCAAGGCGTCGTCTTCGTGATGGTGCTGATCGTGGTCACGCTGAATCTGCTGACCGACATTCTTTACAGCGTTCTCGATCCGAGGATTTCTTGAGATGGCGGATACAGTCGTTATCTCCGAACGCAAACCGAGCTGGTTCGCCGGCTTCTGGCGCTGGTTCCGGTCTGATCTGCGCGGCGCGTTGAGTCTGTCATTTCTTGTCGCGCTCATCGTGATATCGAGCCTCGGCCCGTGGATTTCTCCTTACCCGCCGACATTGCAAAATCTCGATGCCGCCTTGTCGCCGATGACGGCGCAGCATTGGCTCGGCGCTGACGATCTCGGCCGCGATACCTTAAGCCGCCTGATCTACGGCGGTATGGCATCGCTCTATGCAAGCTTCCTTGCGGTTGCGATTGCGGTCGCAATCGGCGTGCCGGTGGGTGTGCTGGCGGGATATCTCGGAGGCTGGGTCGATGAAGTGATTAGCCGCGTGGTCGACAGCTTTCTGTCGTTTCCCGCCATTGTGCTGGCGATTGCGGTGACGGGCGCGCTCGGCATCGGTCTGACCAACGGCATGATCTCGGTCGGCATCGTGTTCGCGCCGCAACTGGCGCGGCTGGTCCGTGCGCGGACGCTGGTGGTGCGCAACGAGCTTTATGTGGATGCTGCGCGCTGCTTTGGCGTGTCGACGGGACGCATCTTGTGGCGGCACGTTTTGCCGAATGCGATTCAGCCGGTGATCGTTCAGGTGACGCTACTACTTGCCGCGGCGCTGCTCGCGGAAGCAAGTCTCAGCTTCCTCGGCCTTGGCATTCAGCCGCCGGACCCGAGCTGGGGCGCGATGCTGGCGCGCGCCTACCAGAACATGGAGATCGCGCCGGAGCAGATGTATCCGCCGGGGTTGGCGATCCTGTTCACGGCACTGGCTTTCAACACGCTCGGCGAGTCGATGCGCGTGGCGCTCGATCCAACCATGAAGCGCCGCTGATATTTGGTTTCAGACGACAAGAAGGACGAAGAACATGGCCGCAAGCCTCACTGAAAAGGATTATCTGGCTCAGCTTCATGCCCTGTGGGAGAAGAACTGGCCGAAGAGCATTTCGCGCAAGCCGCATTACCCGCATGGCGAAGTCGCGCTAACTGAGTATCTGCGCGCCTGGGCGAAGGATCGGCCGCAGCGGCCTGCGGTGATTTTCTATGGCCATGTGACGACCTATGCCGACCTCGACCAGCAGAGCGACCGTTTCGCGGCGCTGCTGCAATCCAAGGGCGTGCAAAAAGGTGATCGCGTTGCGGTATTCCTGCCGAACTGTCCGCAGTTTCACATCGTGTTCTTCGGCATTCTCAAGCTCGGCGCGGTTCATGTGCCGGTCAGTCCGCTCTCGCGCGCGTTTGAACTCGCCTATGAACTGAACGATACCGACGCGGAGGTGATCGTTGCGCTCGATCAGCTCGCGGCGACGGTCGAGCAGGTGAGAGGCGAGACCAAGATCCGCGAAGTCATCGTGACGAGCTTTGCGGATGTTGTGCCGGCAAACCCGACCATTCCCGTGCCGGATTCGATTTCGGGTCCGCGTCTTGCTGTTCCGGGGGCAACCGACCTGCTGCTCGCGCTGGCCGCGATGCCAGCTCCGGCGCCGCTGCCGCCAGCGAACCTCGATGACGTTGCTGCGCTGAATTACACCGGCGGTACGACCGGGATGCCGAAAGGCTGCGTCCATACACAACGCGATATGGTTTATACAGCCGCTGCCAATCAGGGCATCTCGGTGGTGTCCAACGAAGACAGCATCTTCCTGTCGTTCTTTCCGGAATTCTGGATCGCTGGCGAGAACTTCGGCCTGATCTTCCCGTTGTTCACCGGTGCCACGCTTGTTCTTCTGGCGCGTTGGGACGCAGTCAGCACGCTCGCGGCCATCGACAAGTACAAGGTGAACATCACGGCGATGCCAGTGGATGGCGCCGTCGAATTGATGGATCACCCGCGCTTTAAGGAGTTCGATCTGTCGTCACTGACGCAGGTGCGCGTTGTATCTTTCGTCAAGAAACTGAATCCTGACTACCGCAAGCGCTGGAAGGACCTCACGGGAACGATCCTGACCGAAGCTGCGTATGGCATGACCGAAACCCATACATCCAACACTTTCACCGCCGGTTTCCAGGAAGGTGACTTCGACCTGATATCGCAACCGATCTTTGTCGGGCTGCCGGTGCCGGGCGCGGAATTCAAGATCACCGACTTCCAGACCGGTGAACTCGTGCCGCTTGGCGGCGAGGGTGAAATTCGCGTTCGCACGCCGTCGCTGCTCAAGAGCTACTGGAATAAGCCGGAAGCGACCGCGGAGTCCCTCGTCGATGGCTGGCTGCGCACCGGCGACATCGGCTGTATCGATACGGACGGTTTCATTCACTTCCTCGGCCGCCGCAAGGAGATGCTGAAGGTGAAGGGCATGAGCGTGTTTCCGCCGGAGATCGAGGCGCTGCTCGGCCAGCATCCGGCGGTGCTCGGCTCCGGCGTTGTCGGGCGCGACGATCCGGACAAGGGACAAGTGCCGGTGGCGTTCATCCAGCTCAAGCCCGAGGTGATCGGCAAGGTGAAGCCAGAGGACATTCGTGCGTGGTGCGCTGAGCGGATGGCTGTCTACAAGGTGCCGGAAGTGCGGATCATCGATGCGCTGCCGATGACCGCGACTGGCAAGGTCAAGAAGCAGGAACTGAACGCATCCTGATCTGATCGCTGAAATTCAATTCGGCGCGGTGCTCTGCGATCCGCGCCGGAACGACGTTGTCTTTTTGACGGAGAATCTTATGTCTTTTCGCAAGCTGCTGATCGCCAACCGCGGCGAGATCGCCATTCGTATCGCGCGGGCTGCTGCTGATGCAGGCATTGCCACGGTCGCGATCTATCCTGCGGATGATGCGCTGTCGCTGCATGTGCGTGCCGCTGACAAGGCTTGCGAAATCCCGGGACGCGGCGCGCGTGCCTATCTCGATATCGAAAGTGTGGTCGCGGCGGCGAAATCCAGCGGCTGCGATGCGCTGCATCCGGGTTACGGGTTTCTCAGTGAGAATGCTGTGCTGGCGCGGCGCTGCGCCGAGGAGGGCATCGTCTTTGTCGGCCCGTCGCCAGTTGCGCTGGAGCTGTTCGGTGACAAGGTTGCCGCGAAGGCGCTCGCGAAGCGCTGCAATGTCCCGGTGATCGAAGGCACGGTCGGCCCGACAACACTGGAAGAAGCGAAGGCGTTCTTCGCGTCGCTCGGCAAGGGCGGTGCGGTGATGGTTAAGGCCATGGCCGGTGGCGGTGGCCGCGGCATGCGCGCCGTCGAGAAGGCCGACGATCTTGAAGCGGCCTATGCGCGCTGCCAGTCTGAAGCGAAGGCGGCGTTCGGCAGCGATGGCGTGTATATCGAGCGGCTGATCCGCAAGGCACGTCATATCGAAGTGCAGATCATCGGCGACCGCCACGGCGCGATCAGCCATCTGTGGGAGCGTGAATGCACCATCCAGCGCCGCAACCAGAAGCTGATCGAGGTCGCGCCAAGTCCATCGCTGAGCGACGGCCTTCGTGCGCGCATTGTCGAAGCGGCACGGCAACTCGCGAGCGCTGCCAGCTACGACAGCCTCGGCACGTTCGAATTCCTGGTGGATGGTGAAGCGGGCGAGGGCGACGGGGCCTTTGCCTTCATTGAGGCCAATCCGCGCCTGCAGGTCGAACACACGGTCACGGAAGAAGTGCTCGGCGTCGATCTGGTGAAGTCGCAGCTTGCGGTCGCTGATGGCGCGACGCTCGGTTCACTTGGGCTTGCGCAATCCGCAGTCCCGGCTCCGCGCGGCTTTGCGATGCAATTGCGCATCAACATGGAAGTGATGGATGAGAGCGGCGCGACCAAGCCGACGGGTGGCGTGCTCGGTGTATTCGAGCCGCCGTCGGGACCGGGCGTCCGTATCGATACCTTTGGCTATGCAGGCTATAAGACCAGCGCGGCATTCGACTCGCTGTTGGCGAAGGTCATTGTCCATGCGCCGTCTGCTCGCTGGCAGGATGTCGTGACAAAGGCCGCACGCACGCTGCGGGAGTTCCGCATTGAGGGCGTTGCGACCAATATTCCGTTTATTCAGGCGATGCTGGCCAATCCGGATTTCGTCGCCAACAGGATCAGCACGAATTTTGTCGACACGAATGTCGCGGCGCTGGTTGCGGCGACCCGCGAAACCGCTGCGCCCCTGTTCTTTACATCGACGGGTGCCGACACCGGTTCTGCTACCGCGCGGAATGAGAGCGTGAGCGTTGCGCCCGCAGGCTCGGTGCCGGTGGCTGCGCCGCTGCAGGGGACGGTCGTTGCAATCCCCGTCGCCGAAGGGGATGTTGTGCATCCCGGCCAGCAGCTTGCGATCATTGAATCCATGAAAATGGAGCATCTGGTCACCGCGCAGCAGGGCGGCAAGGTGACCCGCATTGCGGTCAGCGATGGCACCACCCTGATGCAGGGCGAGCCTATTCTCTACATCGAGCCGGTGGAGATGGATCAGCAAGTGGTGACGGAAGAGGTAGAGATCGACCTCGATTACATCCGTCCGGATCTTGCCGAGATGCTGGCGCGTCAGGGCAATACGCTCGATGAGAACCGGCCGCAGTCGGTCGACCGTCGCCGCAAGACCAATCAGCGAACGGCTCGCGAGAATATCGCCCAACTGGTTGATGAGGGATCGTTCATGGAATACGGCTCGCTGGCGATTGCCGCGCAGCGCCGCCGCCGGCCGGTCGATGACCTGATCAAGAACACGCCAGCGGATGGTCTCGTTGCCGGCGTCGCGACGGTCAACGCCGCCAAGGTCGGCGAAGAGAACGCCCGCTGTATGGTGATCTCTTACGATTACACCGTGCTGGCCGGTACTCAGGGCCACATGAACCACAAGAAGATCGACCGCATGCTCTCCCTTGCGGAGCAGTGGAAGATGCCGTTGGTGTTCTATGCCGAGGGTGGCGGCGGACGGCCGGGCGACACTGACCGGCTCGGCATGACGGGTCTGGATGGGCCGTCCTTTGTGCAGTTCGCGCGTCTGTCCGGTCATGTGCCGGTGGTTGGTGTGGTCTCGGGTTACTGCTTTGCAGGCAACGCCGCGATGCTCGGCTGTTGTGACGTTATTATTGCCACGGAGAACGCCTCGATCGGCATGGGCGGCCCGGCGATGATCGAAGGCGGTGGTCTTGGCGTTTATCATCCTGCCGAAGTCGGGCCGGTGTCGTTCCAATCGCCCAATGGTGTTGTCGACATTCTGGTCAAGGATGAGGAAGAGGCGACCACGGCTGCGCAGAAGTATCTCTCTTATTTCCAGGGGCCGATTGCGAACTGGAAAGCGCCGGACCAGCGCCTGTTGCGCCGCGCTATCCCGGAGAACCGGCTGCGCGTTTACGACATTCGTTCGGTGATCGACCTGATCGCCGATGAAGATTCTGTTCTCGAAATCCGCCGCGATTTCGGCGTCGGCATGATCACTGCGTTCATTCGCATCGAGGGCAAGCCGTTTGGTCTGATCGCGAATAATCCCAAGCATCTCGGCGGCGCCATTGATGCTGACGCGGGCGACAAGGCTGCGCGCTTCATGCAGCTGTGCGATGCCTATGACATTCCGATTGTCTCGCTGTGCGACACGCCGGGCTTTATGGTCGGGCCGGAAGCAGAAAAGACCGCGATCGTCCGTCACGTCGCGCGCATGTTCGTGACCGGCGCAAGCATAACGGTGCCGCTGTTCGGCATCGTGCTGCGCAAGGGCTACGGCCTCGGCGCGCAATCAATGATTGGCGGTGGATTCCATGCGTCGTTCTTCACGGCGGCCTGGCCGACCGGCGAATTTGGCGGCATGGGACTGGAGGGCTATGTGCGGCTCGGATTCCGCAAGGAAATGGAAGCAATTGCTGATCCGGCAGAGCGGGAGGCCTATTACAAGAACAAGGTCGCCGAGCTTTATGCCAACGGCAAGGCTGTCTCGATCGCATCGGTCTTTGAGATCGACAATGTGATCGATCCTGCTGAAACCCGGACCTGGATCATGGCGGGACTTCGCTCGGTGCCAAAGCCCGCGCCGCGGGAGCATCGCAAGCGTCCGTGCATCGACACCTGGTAAGGCGCATTCTGAAGGGCGGGTTTCCTAGAGAGATCCGTCCTCGCTGTTCGAGCGCTTTTGCTCATGATGCCGCTCAAAGAAGTCCTTGGTCAGGACCGCCACCTCGGTCCTGTTTCTGGCCCTGAGCTTGCGCATGATGTGCCGAAGATGCACCTTCACGGTGTGCTCGCTCATGCCCAACTCGTAAGCGATCTGCTTGTTGGCCATTCCCTGGCAGAGCGCTTCGACCACCATCATCTGGCGTTCGGTGAGACGATCGCCGGTTCTTGCGATGGATTGCTGTTTGTTGCGGTCCATCGCCAGGCTGCTGACGGGAACGAACGTTCCGCCTGCTTCAACCAGCCTTACAGCTTCCACGGCAACATTGAGCGAGAGGCTTGTGGGGATGTATCCACGTGCGCCGCCCTTGAGAGCACGCACGACATAATTCACATCATCAATGTCAGATACGATGACCACAGGCGTCTCAATTGCCATCGATTCGAGAAACTGAAGATCGTTGCTGCTCGACACGTCGTCGCTATCCACGAAGAACACGACGATTGAAGGATTGATGGCGTCCTGCGCGGTCGATCCCCGCCATGCGGTGATGTTGGCGAAAGCGACGATCTCGTGGCTCTTGTAGGAAATTTCAAGACAGCGGACGAAACAGTCGCGGAAGAAGGTGCGCGAGTGAATGACGACAATACCCGGCTTTCTTAGAATCTGATGGGTGTTGTCGGCCTTCGCAATGCCCGCAATGTCATTGTGTTGAACGGGTAGCTTGACGCCTGTACCCGGGCGTGGAGGAGAGCGGCTGTCCTGGGTCTTTGCCTGCTGTTGATGCGGGTGGTTTGCACGTAATGCAAATTTGAGTTCGTCGGACAGTAGATGCGAAGGGTGACGAGGATTTTCCAGGGTCCGTCGTATGGATATCGGGGTTTGCAATAGTTTGGAAATTGTACCCGGCGGATCGTTGCCGCTTTGATCGATATCGGAGGAAACAAGTTTGTTAAAAGAAGTTCGCTCAGGACGGCGATCTAAAATTCGCTGCTTTCCGCGCAAGAGAAGCGAATGGCCAATGATACTCATAACTCACCTCTATTCGTAATAATCTTTGTGGCACTTCTCCGTTCATGTGCATTCCAATTCCATTGCTCAAATTTTATAGAACTTTAGGCTACCCTGCATTTATTGCAAGCCTGTGATGTTTTCTTGCCTCGTTCGGCGTTGCACAAAGCCAAATGGAACCGGATTTGGAATAAGCCGGTCAGCTTCGTGTTGTACTCACAACGATACGATCGGAATTCGATCTCTTCCGGGATCGATCTCGCATGAGTGCGCGCCGATATATGCGTCGAACATCTGTTCCCAGAGTGAACACAGGTCATCTCGCTCAGGCCAGGGAATGTCAGCATTCATGCCTAAATCGAACTGACGGTTCTGCAATCCGAGAATTGAATTTTCGATGAGGAGAGACGCAAATCTCGTTGCGTTGTGGCAGCCATTTTCGAAGTCGCGATTGCGTTCTGCGTTTAGCAGAAGGACCTCTTCTCCAATCAGGTCGGACTTGATCCCTGTGATATCCTCCCAACTCCTGGCCTGGACGAGACAGAGAGCCTGACCTTCGATCCTTCCAATCTCCATCTTTGCGATGATGGTGATCAGCATCACGATGAAGCCGACGAGATAGGGGTTCGTCCAGGCGGCATCGGGGATAGCACCGAGACGGGAGCGGCTTCTTGCGACCATGGGGGAGATCACAGCGTAAGCAGCCTTGCGCGCCTTGCGGACTCTGGAAAGATCGAGAACCCAGCGCAGCATGATGCTGCTCCCCGTGACCGATCTGAAAACAAGCTAAAATGCGCGGTGCGCCCTTGTATTGCTCCGGAACCTGCCCGATCATACATCCAAGATGCGTGATGCTCCAGATTGAGTCAGGAGTAGGTCAGCCTCATGGTGTCGAGCCAGCTTCCGCCAAAGCCAGATTTCGAAGCGCTGGCTGCATCTGCGCCGGCCACCGCCGATCGCCGTACCATGATCCTGGCTCTGATCGGAAACCTGGTTTCAAGCTGGTCCAACAACGAAAGCCTTTTCATTTACGTTCTCATGATCTTGCTGAAAACTGACCAGGCGTCGGCGGCATTGACATTCGCGACCCTCAACACGACCAGAGCACGGCTCGATCTTATCCAGCGTCTCGCCAAGATTACAATCAAGGACAAGACGCTCGACCGTTCGCTGTCGAAGATCATTGACCGGTTTAACGAGACAACACATGTGCGGAACGAATTCAATCACTGCATGTACATTGTCGATGCTGGCGGGCAGATCACCCATACCCAGTCGATGCGGATCGTGCAAACCAGGAGCAGTCTGCAGTTCGGCGAGATGAAGCCGATGGACGAGGTTCGCCTGAAGGGGATGGTTAAATCGATCAAGGAAATGGCGCGGATCAACCGCGATATCTGGGACCTTTTGCCGCGGCTTGAGGGCCATCTGCAATCTGCAGGTGTTCGACGTGAGGGCGGTTGATCCCTCCATTCTAACGACAGTCGTGGATAAGTGGCAGCGACGTTGCTCTTTGACGTGAGCTTCGTGACGAAAAATGCTATCTATTTGGATAGCCATCGTACAGCGGCGCGCGAAATTTTGTCGCAACGGGTTGTAAATCTCAAATTGCTGTCGCTCTGAGCGAGTCGAGATACTCGTTAGCATTAGCATGCTCCGTCGAATGACGTATGTCCGGTTCCGAACAGCGCATGCGGCTGTTTGCCGAGTAACGCCTAAGACTATGCGCGATGCCCGAATGTGCGGCTATTCCGCGACTTCCACATAAGCAACGCTGACGATGCGGAGTTTCGCAAGTCATTGCGGGAGGTCCGCGTCAACCGCATCGTGGCGCATTGACGATCGCAGACGCAGAAGATCAGCGATTTTCGAGGCGACGAGATGCTCCTTACCCGACAGGAGTTCGTCATGGGTCAGCATTATCAACCCAAGCCAAAGAAGAATGATCCCAACCAAGACCAGAAGCAGGATCAGGATCAAGACCAGAAGCAGGCCAACCTCCAGGCGCAGCTTCAGGGCCAGGGACAGCTTCAGGGCCAGGGTCAAGGCCAGGCTCAGTTCGCCGTTCAGTCGCTCGATTCCAAGAGCGAGAACGACAACAAGAACGATAACGACAACAAGAACAGCAATAGCAACGACAACAAGATCGACAACGATCTTGACAACAAGGTGAGCAACAAGACCGACAACAGCGTCGACAACAATCTCGACAACAAGGTTTCGAACAAGGTCGAGAACACCATCGACAACAAGGTCAACGTGGACGTGGACGTCAAGGTCGATCTCGATCTGAGCGCCGACGGCCTCAGCAGCCCGGTTATCGATCTGTCATGCCTGAGCGATGTTCATGGCTCGGTGATCATGCCGGACGTCGTGAACCAGAAGCTCGACGGGAATGGCAACCAGTTTAACCTCGATCAGGTCAACAACCTTGTCGACAACGATACGCTGTGCGATCCGAAGGTGTCCTTCAAGGGCGGTGAGGACGGTCACGGCTTCTCGATGGATGCCAAGATCGAAGGCGGCGACGTCAAGATGGATTCGAAGATCGGCGACATCGCGGGCAACAGCGCGACCGGTGCGATCGCAAGTGCTGATGCTGCCCTGACTCAGGATGCATTCAACCAGACGATCACGCAGGGTGCGAACATCCAGTTCAACAGCGTGACAATGAACGTCGCCGGCGACGACTGGTCCGACGAACACAATCTGGGTTGATCTCAACACATTTCCCCGCGCGGAGTCCGCCGCGCGGGCTTTCCTTGAAGTCCCTTGCAATGAACGATGTCTTGCCGCGGTCATCCCGTGGAGATCGTCGTTTGCCTGAGCCTGACCACAGGAGGCTCTCATGGTGCCCGGCGGTGTAACCGAAGTTGTTTGGCATTTCGCGGGATACCTGCAGATCATCAACGATATCGCGCGTGATCGTATCGATTACGATCCGTCGCCGTTCAGGCAACTGCAAGACGACTACGTTACGCCTCGTCCCAATTTTGAAAGCAATCCGGATTTCGATCCGCTTGACACCCAGGGACTGAGGACGCCAGAACCGTTGCCTTTCGAGGAGATCTACAGCCCTCGCATCCTCCCGATAAGGTCGTTAAGTCCGGCGCCGCCCCAACCGGACCTCGACTATGGCGATCCGGATGCGCTGCCAAGATTGTTGCTGCCCCGCGGCGCAGGCGGAGGAGGAGGGGGACTAGAGTTCAAGATTACCGTGCAATACCAGGAAGGCGGCCAGCAGACTGAACTGCAGATCAAGCAATACAACTTCATGCTAGACGACGATAATCTGCTGGTGACGCCGAATGGTGATTGCGTTGTGTGCGACGCTGCGCCTGTCGTCGCTCATATCGAACAGATCGCCGACCATAGCCAGGCCATCGTCGAAGAGATGGCGGACGAGGCCAATAGCCAGATTCCCAGGGAATGGTGGATGCCGCAGAACGGAAGCGGCGTCACGGACTTCATCCACGCGTATAACGAAAATCAGGTATCGCTGGACGGCGCGCCAAGCCCGCACTCCGTCGATCCCGGTTACTATCTGAATGGCGTGCTGCAGACGCCAGCACCTGAATCTCCGGCCGAAACCCCGCTTCCAGATCCGGTGCCCGCTCCGGATTTCGGTAACGGCCTCGGGCAATGGGCCGTGACCGGATCCAACGATAGCTGGAACGCTTCCCTGATCGTCGACCTCAGCGAGTCTGGCCGCTCGATGATTGTGATGGGCGATTACTTCAAGACGAATGCGATCTTCCAGACCAATTCGATTGTGGATCACGACCATATCACGATGGCAGGAGGCGAGGCGCTTCCTGCCGTGGAAGGCCACAATATCACCGACAACATCGCCGACTTTATCCAGCAGCCGGGGATTTATGCCGATCTGACGGCGACGTTTGCCGGACCGCATTGGAATGTCGATGTGGTGGAGGGAAATTACTACAGCATCCATACGATTGTGCAGATGAACTACATGTCGGATAACGACATCGTTGTTCAGAAGAGCGCTGACTCGCATTATGAGCTGTACAGCGGCGGTAACGAGCAAGGCAACCTGACCGAGCTGTTCGACGGATCGATCCACTATGACCTGATCATCGTTGCTGGTGCGTATCACGGCATGAACGTGATCTTCCAGAACAACATCTTGCTGAATGACGATTTCATCAAACTGTTCGGGAATGGGGCCGATACATCTCAGTCTGCGTCGTCAGGCGAGAATGAGCTGACCAACAAGGCAACCATCGAGAACATCGGCGACGACAATTTCCAGCCGATGACCAGTAATCTCGACAGTCTCGTTTCGGCCATCGGCGGGGGAGTGACCACTCTCGATCCTTCGTACGGAAAATTTATCGATGGATCGGGTGGTGTATTCAATGTGCTGTACGTCAAGGGCGACTATTACGATATCAATGCGCTCTGGCAGACAAATGTTGTCACCGACGTCAACATTGTGATGCAGTTTCTCGATCAGCCGTCACAAGCTGCCCTTGTCCGGGACGGCGATGGCGCCGAAACGCAATCGGTGATCGCTGGCAAAAACCTCCTCACGAACGATGCAGCCATCGTCGATGTGGGCGCCACAAACACATACGTGAATGGCGAGATTTACGGCGACACCATTCTCGTTCAGGCCAACCTTTTACCGACCGACAAGGACCATGCGCTGACGCAAGACGCGCAGGCGCTGGTTCCGGAGCTGGTTGCTTTTGTGAATGAAAGTCAGAACGAGGCGCCGCCGCTTCAACCGGTCGTGGCAGCGCCGCCGCATGACGACGCTATCGCGAACGTGTTGCACTAGCGATGAGATGGATGAGCCGAAACATGCTGGATTGAGACAGATACGCGGGTGGAGCTGGGGGAATGACTCGAGACAGCGAGAATGAATTCGGCGGCGAAGCCCGAAGGCCTGCCCAGGTGAGCGGTGGTGATGCCACGCCGCACTCTGCGGAGGTCGTTCCGTTCCCACTCCGCCATGACGACGATCCAACTGTGGGTGCCGCCGCATCAACGATCGCAGAGCCGGAGAAAAGCCACGCCAATACGGCTCATGCCGTTCAGGACGTTCTGCGGGCCGCAGACAGTGCGGCCCAACATTCTTCGACAGTGCTAAGACAAGAAACCGCAAAGGATGGGCCGCATTCTCCGGTCGAAGCGCGGGATCCGGATAAGGGCGGCCCGGCCGTCAAGGCGCCTGCCGTTCCGGCTGTCGCGACGGGGGGCGGAGGTGGCGATCCGCCGCAGGGTAACGGAGGTGGCGGCGGTCGAGGAGGCGGCGGTGCTTCGCCTCCCTTGCACAAGCGTTCGAGCGAAAGCGAATTTCGTGATGTGCTCGGCAAGGGCCTCGCGAACGCGCGCCGCAATCTCGTGACCGTCGGCCTGTTTTCGGTCGCGGTGAATCTCCTCGTTCTCGCGATCCCGGTCTATCTGTTCAACATGTCAGATCGCGTCATGACAAGCCGAAGTACGGATACGCTTGTCATGCTTTCCCTGATTGTCGTTGTGGCGATCGGCGCGCACGTTCTGATGGACATGATGCGCCGCATTATTCTGATGCGCATTGCGGTTGAGGTCGAAGCCAAGCTAGGCGGCCCCGTCCTGAGCGCGGCAGCCAAGGCGGCGCAGGGCGGATCGAGCCGCGAATTCCAGACGCTAGCGGATCTTCAGCATCTTCGTTCGTTTATCACCGGGCCGGTGCTCCTGACGATGTTCGATGCACCGGTCGCTCCGGTCTATTTCGCGGTTGTCTTTTTGATCCATCCGCAGCTTGGCCTGATCGTTCTGTCGGCCGGCCTTGGCTTAATGGCAGTTGCCTTGATCAACCAGCGGATTACGGCGGTTCCGTTCACGCGCGCGAATGCCTTTGGGACGCGTGCAAATCTTCAGGCTGAATCGATGGCGCGCAATGCGCAGGTCATCAATGCGATGGGCATGATCCCGGAGGGCGTTCGCGTCTGGGGACATGAAACCGTTGAATCTCTGAAAGCACAGGTGGCCGGGCAAGACCTCAACATCATGATGACCGGCGTTTCCAAGTTCCTGCGCCTGTGCACACAGATTGCGATCCTCGGCTGGGGGGCATGGCTGGCCCTCGAAAGCCAATTGACCAGTGGCATGATCATCGCGGCATCGATTGTCGCCAGCCGGGCGCTGGCGCCGATGGAAGGCACGATCGAGGGCTGGCGGGGTTTTGTCCAGGCGCGTTCGGCATATGGCCGGGTCAAGAGTCTCCTGCAGAACTCGCCGCTGAACTTCGACCGGCTGCGTCTTCCACGCCCGCAGGGGCATCTGAGTGTCGAGCGGATTCTATATGTTCCGCCGCCCACAAAGAAAGTGATCCTGAACGGCATCAGTTTTCAGCTCGATCCGGGTGAATCGCTGGCGATTGTCGGGGACTCGGGAACCGGTAAGACGATGCTTGCGCGCATGCTTGTCGGCTCCATCATCCCGACCGCAGGCAACGTGCGCCTCGACATGATGGATCTTCGAAACTGGGACGCGCGCCAATTCGGTGAGAGCGTCGGTTATCTGCCTCAGGATGTCCAGCTCTTCCCGGCATCGATCAAGGCGAACATTGCGCGCATGCGCGAAGACGCAATCGACGAGGACATCTTCGATGCAGCCGAAACCGCCGATGTCCACGAGATGATATCGAGCTTTGCTCAAGGTTATGAAACCATCGTCGGCATGGATGGCAGCCCGTTGTCTGGCGGACAAAGGCAGCGCATCGGACTGGCCCGCGCGTTTTACGGCAACCCGCGGTTGATGGTTCTCGACGAGCCGAATTCCAATCTCGATGCGAACGGAGAACGTGCGCTTGCCAAGGCGTTGATCCGCGCAAAGGAAAAACGGATCACGGTGGTCACGATCACGCAGCGCGCGGCACTGCTTATGAGCGTCGACAAAATCATGATCCTGCATAACGGAGCTATCAAGGCGTTCGGCACGCGCGATGACATCATCCCGATGATCACCGGACGAAAGCCGGGCGGGGATGGGCCCCCGATCTTGAACGCATAACGCAAACATACGGGCGCGGAGTGATCCGGCCCGAACGACAATCGAGGTGCCAGATGTCAGGCAAGGATGTCACCGCCAAGGCGCCAGCCTCCGAAGGGATCTGGTACGACTCATTGCCTCGGTCAACGCGGCTTCCCACGATCGCCGGCGTGATCGTGATGGCAAGCATGGTGATGGGATTTGGCGTCTGGGGCAATACGGCTCCGATCGCCGGTGCTGTCGTGGCATCCGGTGTCTTTGTTGCGACAGGACAGAACAAGATCATCCAGCACCTTGAAGGTGGCGTCATCCGCGACATCCATGTGCGCGAGGGTGACTCGGTCGAGCAAGGTCAGCTTCTGATTGAACTGGACAGCACAGCACCGAACACCGAGTTGCGCCGGCTTTTCCTGCGCCGTGTCCGGCTGACCGCGATTGATGCGAGATTGCAGGCGGAAATGCGAGAGAAGGCCGAGATCGAGTTTCCCGATGAACTGACCAGCCTTGATGGAGCGGAGGTGAAGGAAATTCTCGAAAGCCAGAGGCAGACATTCACGGCCCGCCGGAACAACATGAATAGTGACATCGCGGGCATCAATGAAGGCATCAGCGCGCTGAATGAGAGAATTCAGGGATCAAAAGTGCAATTGGAAGGCGTTCGCCGCCAGATCGCGTTTATCGAAGAAGAGGTGCAGACAAAGCAATACCTTCTCCAGACGGGGCTTGTCCGCAAGCCCGAGCTTCTGGTGCTGCAGCGTACACAAGCCAATCTCGAAGGCGAGGTTGGGCGGATCATGGGCGATATCGGTGATGCCAAGGAGCGCATCGCCAAGGCGGTCGAACAAATCAACGGTGTTCGCAAGACAGCCATCAAGACCGCCGTTGAGCAGATGCATGAGGTTCGCGGAGAGCTGGGGGATGTGCGCGAACGGATGCAAACCGCGAAGGGCGTGCTCGACCGGGTGCGCATCACCGCTCCGGTCAAGGGCGTGGTGGTGAAACTCCGGTATCATACTCAGGGCGGTGTGATTGAGGCCGGCAAGAACATCATGGAGATTTTGCCGCTCAAGGATGAGTTGATTATCGAGGCGCGGGTTCGCCCGCAGGACATCGACAGCGTGAAACACGGGCAGCATGCGACCGTGCGCCTGACGGCGTTGAATCAGCGCATCACGCCGATGATTTCGGCGGAAGTGGTCTATCTGTCCGCCGATACGCTGGCGGATGAACGAAAATCACAACAGGTCGGACCGACCGATATCTATATCGTCCGCGTCAAGCTGAATATCGTGGAAGCCGCGACTATCCATGGTTTCAGCCCGACCCCCGGCATGCCGGCCGAAGTCTATATCAAGACATCCGAGCGGACATTCTTTCAGTACATCGTCAAGCCGATACACGACAGCATGTTGCGGGCATTCCGCGAGCGGTGAGCCGGAGCGAGGTTACAGGATGCGTGTTGACGTCATCGATACTTTGGCCGATTTCGCGAAGCTCGAAGATAACTGGAACGCCATCTATGATGCGGATCCGGATGCGCAGCTTTTCATGTCCTGGAAATGGCTTTCGGGATGGCTCACGCAAATCTCCAGCCCGTGGCTCATTCTTGCTGCTAAAGCGGACAACAAGGCAGAGGGGGCCTATGTCGCCTTTCTCCCAATCCGCATTCAGACCAAGACGGAGAACGGCCGTATTCACAACGAACTCAATATGGCCGGTAACTTCGCGGCCGATTACACCGGATTTCTTTGTGTGCCGGGCTCGGAACATCTCGCGATTCCCGCGTTCGCTCGTTATTTGAAGCAGCTGAACTGGTCGCGCCTGAATTTCGAGAATTTCCGCACTTCAGAGCCGCGGATGCGTCTGTTTCTGGCGCATTTTCCCAAGGCGAGTTTTCAGACAAGCGAAACGAGCCGTATCGGGAAAACGGATGGCATCGACAATGGCCTGTGTCCTTTTGCCGTGCTTCCGGCAACCTGGGATGCGTATCTGGAGGGATTGAGCACCAATACCAGGCAGAAGATCAGGAGACTGCTTCGGCAAGTGGATGCATCGGAAGAATATCGTATCACGGTCGCCACGCCTGAGACCGTCGAGCGCGATCTCAATACGCTTCTGCAGTTCTGGGAGATCAAGTGGAAGCCGCGGAAGGGCGACCTGGTTCATACACTGGTGCGTTCAAACCGGGCAATGCTGACGCGCAGTTTCAGGGCGGGCTTGCTTTATCTGCCGACGCTCTGGAAAGACGATCGTCCGCTGGCCGCTCTCGCCACCCTGATAGACACGCGAAAGCGATCCTTTCTGTTCTACATGACCGGACGAGATGAGAGTTTCGATGGGCCGCCGCCCGGTGTCATTCTCCACGCGCACAGTATCCGGCACGCCATTGCGAACGGAATGACCGAGTATGATTTCCTGCGCGGCAACGAGACTTACAAGTACTCGTTTGGCGTCAAGGAGCGCCGGATTCGCTGCACGGTCGTTGCCACAAAGAATGGATTGAACCTTGGCGGCAAGGTCGATCCGCGCACCATTCCGGATGTTCTGGAGGAGGCAACCAAATTTCACCAATCGGGGAAGCTTCCGGAGGCCGAACGCGGATATCGGGACGTTCTTCAGGTTGAGCCGAAAAATGCCGATGCCATTCACCGGCTTGGGCAGCTCTTCACAAGCAAGGGTGACCACGTTGCGGCAAAGCGTCTCTACAAGACGCTGACCACAATCCGCCCCGATACCTACAAACCGTGGCTGTGTCTCGCGCAGTCATGCAAGGCGCTCGAGCAGCACCTTGATGCAGCCAATGCTTATCGCGAGGTGCTTCGGCTGAAGCCAGACCTGCCGGAGGTCTTCAACGATCTGGCGGCAACCTTGGTCAAGCTTGGTCGAATGTCTGAGGTCAATGCCGCGCTGGTCAACGCGCTCGCAGGACAGGAGCGGGTGCCCCGGAGGAATGGCGCTGAGTTGCCGGCGAAGCGCGTCATGAACCGCACGATGTCACAGGGCGAGACAGTATCGGCATAGTTCCGGCGAAAAGCGGAGGAATCGGCATGAGCAACCTCGGCATGCAAGCCGCAATTCCGGATAGCTTTGTTTTTTCTTCCCAAGCCTTTCAGAGTCTCGAAGGCATTCATGGCGTCACAGTCATCGACGCAGAGTTGTTATTTTCCGGTCATTACAGCCGCAGCGGCGTCGATCTGGTTCTTTCCAGCGAGGCTGAAGCGGTCACCATTCCGGACTATTTCAAGAGCGAAACACGCGCGTCTCTGATGTCACCGGAAGGCGCAAGTCTCTCGGGGCGCGTCATCGAAGCCATGACCGCGAGGGTTCAATATGCTCAGGCAGACCAGATCGCGAGCGCGGTGTCTGCTGTCGGCAACGTCGCCAAGATCAGCGGGATGGCTGTGGTCACCCGGAATGGCGTTCCTGTCGAACTGAAGCAGGGCGATAGGCTCCTGAAGGGAGATGTCGTGCAGACGGGCGCCGATGCCACGATCGGCATCAGTTTTGTCGATGGCACGGCTCTCGGCCTTGCGTCCAACGCGCGCATTGTTCTGGATGAGATGACATACGATCCCAACGGATCGTCCAACTCATCGCTGCTCAGCCTGATACAGGGAACGATCACGCTGGTGGCCGGGCATACGGCGAAGTATGGCAACATGCGAGTCGAAACGCCGGTCGCCACAATGGGTATTCGTGGCACCGCCATCATGGTGGAGATTGCTGCGGATAACGGGCCGAGCAAATTTTCTGTGCTGAGGGAGCCTGACGGCAAAATCGGAGCGTTTCATCTCTATGACAAGGAAACAGGCGATCTTTTAAAAGTCGTATCTCAAGCCGGACTCGTGACTGTCGTCATGCCGCTTGGCGGGGGCCAGCCGGTTTCTGCCGTCGATCAGTTGAAGACGCTTGCCGATATACAGAGCGAGAAGGGCCTGATTCAGCAGGTCTTCCAGATTTTCTATCCGAACTACAATCCGGATGCAGGGGGAGGTGACCGAACTGGCTCCAGCGTGAATCCCCTGGCGAACCAGATCAGGGGATTTGCCGCGCTGGGAAGCGACTCCGGGGTGCCCGCGCTCATGGCTTTGGCAGCGGGAGCCGTCCTTGCGCCTGCCGCAGCGGCGATACCGGAGACGATCATTTATCCGGAAACGCCGGCGGTGGTGAGGGCTGTCGCTGTGGCGAACGTGGTCGACGTTCAGGCTTCGCAAGGGCCTGTCGCGCGAAATTTCGCCATCAGCGATCAGGTCACCATCAGCATTGACGGGCAGATCGTAGGAGAAGCAGCCGGGCGGTATGTGCCCGGTACAGGTGTTGTGAAAGAAGTTGAAAGCACGGTGCCCGTCCCGCAAGGCGTCAATCTCGCCAGCCTTGTGCACGTCGATCCGGCGACGGGCGTTGTTACATACGATGCGAGCCAGTTCGCATTTCTCGGCGTCGGTGAAGCCGCGATCTACACAATCGGGTTCGAGAGCCAGCCCGGATCGTCCGTGATCCCGGAAACGCTCACTCTGACCATCAATGGGTTAAATGATGCACCGACCCTTGAGCATCAGATCCCGGATCAGCGGGCCAAAGAAGGCTGCAGATTCGAATATGTGATTCCGGCCTGCGTGTTCGCCGATCTGGATGCCAGCGACACACTGACTTATCGCGCGGTGCTGGCGAATGGCGACCCGCTTCCGAACTGGCTGACATTCGATCCGGTGACAATGATGTTTTCCGGAACGCCTCCCAAGGGTGAGGAATGCGTACTTCATATCAAGGTCATCGCCAGCGATGAGCACAACGCGACGGCGGTCGACCAGTTCGATCTCGTGATCGCGGACAGTCATCACCATCATCCCCACCAAGACTACCACCATCATCACGACCACTGGTTCGATGACGACGGTCAAGGATTTTCGGTCAGCCTGGATGATCACGAAACCATGACGGTCACCGACGGTCACGATACGACCAAGGTTAATGCGGTTGTGAACGACGATCATGACCATCGTTCGGATGCGCGGAAAATCGATGTCTCGGATTGTCGGGATGGCTGTTCGCGCGATTCGGACTCGACAGGCGACGACGGATGGTCGGCCTCGAAAACAGCAGGGTCCTCGTCCAACGAGCGCATTGTCTTTTCGAGCAAGGTCTATGACAGCGGCTCAAACGATGTGCGGGCGACAAGCTCCATCCATCTGTCTGCCTCGAACGATTTCGATGCCAGCCGCTCAACGGCAATCGACCTGCAAATCTCGCCGCGGGAGGTGGTCGAATATTCGAGCCAGACAAGCATGTCGCACCACGGTCACAGCTTCTTTTCACAGGTCAGCTTTTTCTGGAACAGCAGCTTCGAGCATGGCAACAGCTCTGGCGCAGACAATTTCTCGTTCCGTGTCGATATGGGACGTAATACGACCGGCAATAGTCATGCCTCCAGCTTCGATATGATACAGACTGGAAAGTCCTGGTCAGGGGACGCAACCGACGTTGCATCCCTCATTCACGCCATGGCGGATTTCGATTTCTTCGGCGCGCATGACGGGCAGGGAACCAGCCGGGTCAGTTCGTCGATCGAGGTCCACACCCACCAGAGCGATTTTCATCTGGTTTGACGGGATTTGCGGGATAAAAGCGGCCCGGAATACACTTCCGTTGCAGCGCGACATGCCTTAAAGCACGGCCGAAACTTCGTTCCGGATGCCGTGTTCCAATGATTCGTCTCGACAATATCAGCAAGCAAAATGGCCATCAGATTCTCTTTATTGAGGCCTCCGCCGCGCTTCAAAAGGGCGAAAAGGTTGGTTTGGTCGGCCCCAATGGCGCGGGCAAGACAACCCTGTTCCGGATGATCACAGGCCGCGAACTGCCGGACGAGGGGCAGGTGGCGGTCGATCGCGGGGTGACCATCGGCTATTTCAGCCAGGATGTCGGGGAGATGTCCGGCCGCAGCGCCGTGTCCGAAGTGATGGATGGCGCGGGTCCCGTGAGCGCGGTCGCCGCTGAGCTTAAAGAGCTGGAAGCCGCCATGGCGGATCCGGATCGCGCGGATGAGATGGATGCGATCATCGAGCAATACGGCGAAGTCCAACACCGGTTCGAAGAACTCGACGGGTATGCGCTTGAGGGACGGGCGCGTGAGGTTCTCGCGGGCCTAAGCTTTAGTCAGGAGATGATGGACGGTGACGTTGGTGCATTGTCGGGCGGCTGGAAAATGCGCGTGGCACTGGCCCGCATTCTTCTGATGCGGCCCGATGTGATGCTGCTCGACGAACCGAGCAACCATCTTGATCTTGAAAGCCTGATCTGGCTCGAGGAATTTCTCAAGGGCTATGAAGGTGTGCTGCTGATGACCTCGCATGACCGCGAGTTCATGAATCGGATCGTCACAAAAATTGTCGAAATCGACGGCGGCGGACTGACAACCTATTCCGGAAATTATGAGTTCTACGAGCAGCAGCGCGCGATCAGCGAGAAGCAGCAGCAGGCCCAGTTTGAGCGCCAGCAGGCGATGCTCGCGAAGGAAATCAAGTTCATCGAGCGGTTCAAGGCCCGTGCATCTCATGCGGCGCAGGTGCAGAGCCGCGTCAAGAAGCTCGACAAGATCGAGCGAGTGGAGCCGCCCAAGCGCCGCCAGACGGTGGCGTTCGACTTCCTTCCCGCGCCGCGCTCCGGTGAAGATGTTGCCAGCCTGAAAAATGTTCACAAGGGGTATGGCAGTCGCAGCATCTATGAGGGGCTGGATTTCCAGATTCGCCGCCGCGAGCGCTGGTGTGTGATGGGGATCAACGGTGCCGGAAAATCAACGCTGTTGAAGCTCATTGCGGGATCTGCGGAGCCGGACAACGGCACAGTCGCCCTGGGAAGCAGCGTGAAGATGGGATACTTCGCGCAGCACGCGATGGATCTGCTCGACGGTGAGCGCACGGTGTTCGAAGAACTCGAATACTCGTTTCCGCAGGCCGGGCAGGGTTCGCTTCGTGCGCTCGCAGGCTGTTTCGGCTTTTCAGGCGATGACGTCGAGAAGAGATGCCGCGTGCTCTCGGGTGGTGAAAAGGCGCGGCTTGTGATGGCGAAGATGCTGTTCGATCCGCCGAACTTTCTCGTGCTGGACGAGCCGACCAACCATCTCGACATGGCGACGAAAGAGATGCTGATTAATGCGCTCTCAGAGTTCGAGGGCACCATGCTGTTCGTCTCGCATGACCGGCATTTTCTGGCTGCGCTATCGAACCGCGTCCTTGAGCTGACGCCGGAAGGCATTCATCAGTACGGCGGCGGCTACACGGAATATGTGGCGCGCACCGGCCACGAAGCGCCCGGCCTGCGGAGCTGACCGGGAAATTGCCCCGAGCTTTTATTGTGTGTGTAGCGCCAGCGGCGGCTCGGGCGGGCGTATCAGTGCAAATGCAATCTGAACGATGCCTGCCGTCAGGCCGATGGTGACACCGGCCTGCCACGCCAGCGTGTAGGAGCCGAGCGAGTCGTAAATCAAGCCGCCTCCAAGTGCGCCGAGGAAGCTGCCGAGCTGATGGCTCATGAAGGCAAGGCCAGCGATCATCGCCTGCCATTTCAATCCAAACATCTCGACGATAGCTCCTGCAACCAGTGGCCCGACGCCGAGCCACAGGAAGCCCATCAGCGCTGCGAAGATCAGGGTGCTGGTTGGTGTCGGGGTCTGCATGAAATACCACGCCAGAATGAGAGAGCGCGAAAAGTAAATTCCGCCGAGCAGCGCAAGCTTGTTCCACTTGCCGCCAGCCCAGCCGAAGAACAGGCTTCCGATCACGTTGAAGCCGCCGATGACGCCGAGCGTCTGTGCGCTCAGCATCGGGTCCATGCCGCAGATCGCCAGATAAGTCGGTAGATGCGTCGTCAGGAAGACAAGCTGCATGCCGCAAACGAAATAAGCCATCGTCATCACGATAAACGACGCGTTTCCAAGCGCGCGTCCAATGACGGCCTTGGCGGAAACGCCATCGATGTCATTGGACGGAGCCGGTGGAAGCGGGAGCTTGTCCACTTTTCCGGCAAGCCATGTAGACGGTATCAGTGCCAGCGATAACACGACAAAACCCGCAATGCCGATGCGCCAGCCATACTCTTGGTTCAGCGCCTGGCCAAGCGGTGCTGCAATCAGCGCGCCGAGCGAGCCTGCAGCGGACACGATACCGAGAACGAGACTGCGCGACGATGTTGGCACGGAGCGTGCGGCAACCGCCATGCTGACGGACGAGGCGATGCAGGACAGCGATGTGCCGATCAGTACACCGGCTCCGATCATGATGCTAAGGAAGCCTTGGGCCGCGGCCATCAGCGTGATACCGGCGATGTATAGTCCCGCGCCGGTCAGCACGACGGGTCGGAATCCATAACGCGCGGCATAAGCACCTGCGATCGGCTGTGTGAAGCCCCAAGCCAGATTCTGGATTGCGATCGCGACGGTGAATTCAGAAATCGAGATGCCGATGTCGCGCGTCAGCGGCTGCATGAAGATGCCGAGGCTTTGCCTGATGCCCATGCTGAGAGTGAGCATCAGGGACGCGCCGAGCAAGATAGGGAAAGCCGGGCGAAGCGCTCGCAGCGACGTCATGACGTGGCGTTTCCCTTGTTCTGCTTTTTATTTCTGCCGTTGACGGCTTGCTTCAATGGATTGAGGCCAGACCACGATACTGTCAACCAACACGAGAGCAGGGCAGGACGTCGCCTACAGCGCGCAGGATCGCCATACATAGGCTTCGAAATTTTGGTCGCTTGGCGTACAAGGCCGGTCGCGGACTGGCCCATAGATGGCTTGTGAGAGCTTGCTGAAAACGGGTAATTTGCCGCTCAAGGCGCGTCGCGATACGCCTCTCAGATAACGAGCTAATATATTGAAGTATAATCATATTTTCTCCGTTGCGCCGATGATGGACTGGACTGACCGGCATTGTCGCGTCGTCCACCGTCTGCTGTCGCGGCGGGCTCGGCTCTACACCGAGATGCTGACGACCGGCGCTGTCATCCATGGCGACCGGCAGCGGCTGCTCGGCTTCGACGCGAGCGAGCATCCTGTGGCGCTTCAGCTCGGCGGTTCGAATCCGGGCGATCTTGCCGAAAGTGCGCGGATCGGCGAAGGCTTCGGTTACGACGAGATCAATCTCAATGTCGGCTGTCCATCGGATCGCGTGAAGGATGGCCGGTTCGGCGCGTGCCTGATGGCGGAGCCGCAACTGGTCGCTGAATGCGTCGCGGCGACGAAGCATGCCGTCAAAATTCCGATCACGGTGAAGTGCCGCATCGGCATTGACGATCAGGACCCTGAAGTGGCGCTGGATACGCTGAGCCGCGCTGTGATCGCCGCGGGCTCCGATGCGCTGGTGGTTCACGCGCGCAAGGCGTGGCTCAACGGACTATCGCCAAAGGAAAACCGGGATATTCCGCCGCTCGACTACGATCGCGTCTATCGGCTCAAGGCCGCGTTGCCGGATGTTCCGGTCATCATCAATGGCGGCATCGCGAGCATCGCGGCAGCGAAAGAACATCTGGCGCATGTCGATGGCGTGATGCTGGGCCGCGCCGCCTATCACGAGCCTTGGCGATTGCTCAGCGTCGATCCTGAATTGTTCGGTGAGCCCGCGCCGCATGCAACCATGCATGAAGCGATCGAAGCGCTGATGCCTTACATCGAGCAACAGCTTGCCGCCGGAACGCGGCTTCATTCGATCACGCGGCATCTGGTCGGAGCGTTTCATGGCGTGCCGGGCGCACGCGCATTCCGCCGCTATCTCGCGGAAAACTGCACCAAGCCGGGGGCGGGAACGGAGTCGCTTCGTGCGGCGCTTGCTCTTGTGGATCCGCGCGCGCCGGTGTCTATCGCAGCCTGATTGCGCTTACGGATAGCCGCGCAGCATCAGCTTGTCGGGGCGGACTTCCCAGCTTTCCAGCCGGTTCAGGAAGCTCATTCCCAAGAGGTTCGACTTCATCTGGCCACGCGGCACCACCAGCGCAGGCACCGAGCGTTCCACCAGCTTGCCGACGGAAAGGCGATCCAGCGTCAGCCGGGCTGCACGGACACGCCCGCCAGCGGTTTCGACATCCACACTGTAGTCCAGCAGTTCAAGCGGCAGGCCCGCAGCTTTCGCGGTTTCATAGGTGAGAACAACGGACGTTGCGCCTGTGTCGATCACCATCGGCGCGCTGACGCCGTTGATCTTTGCCTTCAATGAAAATTCGCCGCCGTCGCTGCGCGCGACTTCGACCGCGCGGGTGGGCTTGGATTTGACCGCCTGATCGGTCACGCGGATCAGCGCGCCTTTCACGCTGGCGAACGCGACCGGATTGGACATCGAGAGCAGAAAGCCGACGGCTGACACCACCAGGGCAACGATCATGAGTCCACGCATCATGCGGCACCTGCGGCGTTAGAAAGTGGGGTCCGTGTCAGGAGCGCGGCGCAGGGATCGGCAAGCCGGCGTCCAGCATGCGCTGATGCAGCGTTGCCATCACAGCCAGGCGCTCGCTGTTGTCCATCTTGTGCCAGCGCGCAATCTCTGGAAGCGAACGTCCGCAGCCCAGACACAACTTGGCCTTCGGGTCGATAAAGCAGACCGCGATGCAGGGCGTATCCGGCTTCGTTGTCGTTTCCTGGTTCATGGACGGTACTGATCGTCATTTTTTGTCGCTCGCGCAAGACGCTTTAGAGACCGGTTCCTGCATTCATGATCGGCTTGTAGCGAGGGCGGCTCTTGTCGCCGGTTATTCCTTCCGGCGGGCGATCCGGTTGTAACGGCGGAGAATCGTCCCGCATCGGGGCGAGGGCAGTCATCACGCGCTCGGGCGGATAGGTGACGATGACTTCGGTGCCGACGCGCAGGGTCGATTTCAGCGTGAACGTGCCGCCATGCATATCGATCAGGCTCTTGGCGATAGGCAGGCCAAGTCCCGCGCCTTGCTCGGCGGATTTGATGGAATTCGATCCCTGGCCGAACGAGGCCAGCACGACCGGAATTTCATCTTCGGCGATGCCGGAGCCGGTGTCCTTGACGCTCAGGTACTGTCCGCCGGACGCGGTCCAGCCGACCTTGAGCCAGATTTCGCCGCCGGGCGGCGTGAACTTGATCGAGTTCGACAGCAGGTTGAGGACCACCTGCCGGGTGGCGCGCTCGTCGCCCCACAGCTTTGGCATGTCCTGCTCGAACACTTCATGGATGGTGATACCGCGGCTGGAAGCGCGCAGCTTCAGGAGATGGTGACAATCAGCAACGATATGAACCAGCGAGATCGGTTCTTCGTTTAGTTCGTAGCGGCCGGCCTCGATGCGCGACAGATCGAGAATTTCGTTGATCAGGTTCAGCAAGTGCACGCCGGAATTGTGAATGTCCGACGAATAATCCTTGTAGACCTCGACGGCGTGCGGGCCGAAGATTTCGCTTTTCATCACTTCGGAAAACCCGAGGATGGCGTTCAACGGCGTGCGCAGTTCATGGCTCATCTGCGCGAGGAAGCGTGACTTGGAGACGTTGGCGGATTCCGCGCGGTGACGCGCTTCGTCGGAGATCGCCTTGGCCTGTTCGAGTTCGCCGATCAGTGCGTCTTTTTCCGCGCGCGCTTCCAGCGTTGCAAGGGTCGTTGAATGCAGGCGATGCGCAAGCAGAATGAAGTAACCTTCCGCGGTCACAGCGAGCGCCGCGAGAATGTAGTCGTCGAACGTGCCGCGAAGAATGAAGTTCAGGGCAATTGCTGCCGAGACCGGTATGGTCGCTGCAATAGCTGCGATTGGCAGGTTCGCAGCCAGCATGCTCGAGACCGCAATCACCAGCAGCATCACGAACAGCATCAGCGTGTTCGAGACGACGTCGATGCCTGACGGATGAACCAGAACGACGGTCCATGCCAGTCCGTAGAGCAGATCCAGTCCCACAAAGCGCAGCCGCCATTTGCGCGTGATCGCTGGTGATGACGATGTGACCGCAAGGAATTTCGAGCAGAAACGGATGACGATGCCGTGGATCGCCAGGATAACCGCGGTCCAGAGAATCGCTGCGACGGGCGGAATCCAGAAGCTTGTGAGGATGCCGGTGGAAACCACCAGCAGGATCACGACGAGCGAGGCCGAGATCCGGGTCTGCGCATACTGGCGGAGCAATTCGTGATCGAAGGCCGGCCGCGTTCCGCTGGTCGATGTCAGGCGGTCGCGCGCCTCGCGCACGCGTTGCGAAGCCGCCCGGCGATTCCGCGCCGGCGTTTCCGCCGAATGCGCGGTCAGCTCTTTCCTGTCGGCGGATTCACTCATATTTTTTACGCGACAAATCCCGAACAAATGCCAATGGCGCGCCTGGTTGCGCGCAAGTTCCTGCCCGCTATTTTTGGCGCTAAATCATTAAGAGCTGGCTTAAAGGTCAATTTAATCGGGTTAAGAAAGTATGAAT
>Ga0209023_10001025_pt1 | contig 39367 bp, 30 predicted proteins | sample LakOneMetagenome_FD_187468 | JGI IMG/M metagenome (GOLD analysis project Ga0209023, IMG submission 187468) | Freshwater and sediment microbial communities from Lake Erie, Canada (SPAdes) (version 2) | ecosystem: Environmental > Aquatic > Freshwater > Lentic | place: Lake Erie, Canada...
GCCGTCCGTGCCGAACACCCGCACGGATTCGCCGCGATGCGCGGCGAGCAGTCCGCCGTCGCCGGCGGACACCACGCGCTGCCCCAGCACGCGCGCGGCGCCGCCGAAATCGATCGCGACGGCTTCGGTGTCGAGCATCGTCGGCAGGCCGTCGATGACGACGGTCTGGCGACCACCCGTGAGCGAGAGTGCGCGTTGCTCATGCACGATCGCATGACCGTCGGCGATCGGCTGGTTGCCGGCCTCGAACAAGCCGTCGCCGTCGCTGCGGTAGATGGTGACGGCGGGATCGGCGGAAGCGATCGTCGTTGCAACGATGGTCATGGCAATCACCAGCAGTTTACCGAACGGATAGTCGCGCATCGTCGAACTCCAGTCGCGCAGGGCCGATGTGGCCTATGATAACGATCATGCCGGAGGATGCCATGCACCGTTCACGCGCTGTTCCGCTCACGTTGGCTTTGTTGTTCGGTGCGGGCGTCGCGCATGCGGAAGGCAAGCTCGGGGTATTCGATGCATGGATCCGCCAGGCGCCGCCGGGTGCGACCATGATGGCCGGCTATGCGACCTTGAAGAACACCGGCGATGCGCCGATCACCGTGCTGACCGTGCAAAGCGATGCGTTCCGCATGACGTCGGTACACGAGACGATCGTTGCCAATGACATGGCGAAGATGCGCGAAGTCCATCGCCTCGCGGTTCCGGCGGGCGACGAAGTGCGCATGGAGCCGGGCGGCAGGCACCTGATGCTCATGCAGCCGCGCCGCGACATCGTGCCCGGCGACAAGATCGAAGTGGTGTTCCTGCTCGCCGACGGAACGCGCTTGCAGACCTACTTCGACGTGCTCCCGTCCGACGCATCGGACTGACACGCCGCGCGGATCGCTGACGGCAAAGCTACCGAACGCCCGCTGGCGGGATCGATCCAGACCATCACGACTTCACCGTCGGCATAGACGCAATTGCTGTCGTCTTCCGCGACGATGCGGTGCGCGATCGTGACCGATGAGGTACCGATGCGCTTCGTCGCGAGTTCGGTCACGATACGGCCCGGCCACGCGAGCTGGCGCCGGAAATTCACCTGCGCCGCCGCGACGACCGGCATCATCGACTCGTCGAACCACGGGCCGTTCACGCCGGCAAGCCAGGCGAGGCGGGCTTCCTGCGCGTAGACCAGGAAGGTCGCGTTGTTTACGTGATTGAACGCGTCGAGATCTGCCCAACGCACCGTCATCGCTACGCGAGCGAGCGGCCGCAGGTCGACAGCGGCGGGTTCGACCGGCGCGACGGCAGTTGTTTTCGTGGTCTTCGTCCTGCGTGCGCCCGTCATGCGGCTTCCTTGCGACTGCGCTTGCGTGGTGGGGTGGCGACGCCGAGCGTGCGCGCGAGGAAGCGGCCGGTGTACGAGGTCGGCGATTGCGCGATCTGTTCCGGCGTACCGGTCGCGACGATCGTGCCGCCGCGTCCGCCCCCTTCGGGTCCGAGGTCGACGACCCAATCGGCGGTCTTGATCACGTCGAGGTTGTGCTCGATAACGACGACCGTGTTGCCGTCGTCGGCGAGGCGTTGCAGCACCTTCAACAATTGTTCGATGTCGTGGAAATGCAGGCCGGTGGTCGGCTCGTCGAGGATGTACAGCGTGCGGCCGGTGTCACGCTTGCTGAGTTCGCGCGACAGCTTCACGCGCTGCGCCTCGCCGCCGGACAAGGTCGTCGCGCTCTGGCCGAGCTTGATGTAGGTGAGGCCGACATGCATCAGCGTCTCGAGCTTGCGCGCAAGCACCGGCACCGGTTCGAACAGCTTGAACGCATCCTCGACCGTCATTTCCAGCACGTCGGCGATCGTGTGGCCCTTGTAGGTGATCTCGAGCGTCTCGCGGTTGTAGCGTTTGCCGTGGCAGACGTCGCACGGCACGTACACGTCGGGCAGGAAGTGCATCTCGACCTTGATCAGGCCGTCGCCCTCGCACGCTTCGCAGCGCCCTCCCTTGACGTTGAAGCTGAAGCGGCCAGGGCCGTAGCCGCGCGAACGCGACTCCGGCACCTGCGCGAACAGTTCGCGCAGCGGGGTGAACAGGCCGGTGTAGGTCGCCGGATTGCTGCGCGGCGTGCGCCCGATCGGCGACTGGTCGATGTCCACGACCTTGTCGAACAGGTCGATGCCCTGGACTTCGCGGAACGGCGCCGGCTTCTCGTTCGCGCCGTTGAGTTCGGCCGCGGTATACTTGTGCAGCGTGTCGTTGATGAGCGTCGACTTGCCCGAGCCGGAGACCCCGGTGATGCAGGTGAACAGGCCGGCCGGGATTTCGAGGTCGACGTTCTTCAGGTTGTTGCCGCTCGCGCCGAGCAGCCGCAGCGTCTTCTCCGGATCGGCCCTGCGGCGCTGCTTCGGGACTTCGATGCCGCGCTCGCCGGACAGGTACTGGCCGGTCAGCGAGCGCTTGGACTTCAGGATCGCGTCGATGTCACCCTGCGCGACGATCTCGCCGCCGTGCACACCCGCGCCCGGGCCGATGTCGACGATGTAGTCGGCGAGGCGGATCGCATCCTCGTCGTGCTCGACCACGATCACGGTGTTGCCGAGGTCGCGCAGGCGCCTGAGCGTGCCGAGCAGGCGTTCGTTGTCGCGCTGGTGCAGGCCGATCGAGGGTTCGTCGAGCACGTACATCACGCCGACCAGCCCGGCGCCGATCTGCGAGGCGAGGCGGATGCGCTGCGCTTCGCCACCTGAAAGCGAGTCGGCCTGGCGATCGAGCGTCAGGTAGTCGAGCCCGACGTCGACGAGGAAGTGCAGGCGTTCGCGAATCTCCTTGACGATCTTCGCCGCGATCTCGCCGCGCCAGCCGGCGAGCGTGAGCACCTTGAAGAACGCGAGCGACTGCTCGATCGGCAGCGCGGTCAGTGACGGCAGGTTGGAATCACCGACGAATACATTGCGCGCGCTGCGATTGAGGCGCTGGCCCTGGCAGTCGGGACAGGCGCGCTCGCTGATGAACTTCGCGAGTTCCTCGCGCACGGCCGGTGATTCGGTCTCCTTGTAGCGGCGTTCGAGGTTGGGCACGATGCCTTCGAACGCGTGCTTGCGCGTGACCGCGCCACTCGCGCCAGTCACGTAGCGAAAATTGATCGGCACGCCGCCGGAACCGAACAGCACATGCTGTCGCGTCGCTTCCGGCAGGTCGTGCCACGGCGTGTCGACGTCGAACTGGTAGTGCCTGGCGAGCGACAGGATCAGCTGGAAGTAGTACTGGTTGCGGCGATCCCATCCGCGCACCGCACCCGCGGCGAGGCTGAGCTGAGGATTGACGACGACGCGCGCGGGATCGAAGAACTGGGTGACGCCGAGGCCGTCGCAGCCCGGGCAGGCGCCGACCGGCGAATTGAACGAGAACAGGCGCGGTTCGAGCTCCGGCAGCGAGTAGTCGCATACCGGGCACGAGAAACGCGAGGAGCAGGTGACTTCTGCTGCGGCGGTGTCGTCGATGTTGACGACCACCGCAATGCCTTCGCCGAGGCGCAATGCGGTCTCGAACGATTCGGCCAGCCGCTGCTTGAGGTCCGCCTTCGGCCGGAACCTGTCGATCACGACTTCGATCGTGTGCTTCTGGCGCAGCGAGAGCGCTGGTACCGCGTCGAGTTCGTATACCGTGCCGTCGACGCGCGCGCGGACGAAGCCCTGCGCGCGCAACTGCTCGAAGACCTGCACATGCTCGCCCTTGCGTTCCCGCACGATCGGCGCAATCAGCATGTAGCGCTTTTCGGCAGGCATCGCGAGCGTCGCGTCGACCATCTGGCTGACGGTCTGCGCTTCAAGCGGGATGCCGTGGTCGGGACAGCGCGGCGTGCCGACGCGCGCGAACAGCAGGCGCAGGTAGTCGTACACCTCGGTGATCGTGCCGACGGTCGAGCGCGGGTTGTGCGAAGTCGCCTTCTGCTCGATCGCGATCGCCGGCGAAAGGCCCTCGATGTGGTCGACGTCGGGTTTTTCCATCACCGACAGGAACTGGCGCGCGTAGGCCGACAGCGACTCGACATAGCGGCGCTGGCCTTCGGCGTAGATCGTGTCGAACGCGAGCGACGACTTGCCCGAGCCGGACAGCCCGGTGATCACGATCAGCCTGTCGCGCGGCAGATTGAGGTCGATGTTCTTGAGATTGTGCGTGCGCGCACCGCGGATGCGTATCGTGTCCATGCGGCGGGAGAGATGGGGGAAGAGGGCGACTATAACAACCGCCGTCTCGCCTTTCGCGACGGATGGCTCCAGGGTGCAGTCGCGGACAGGTGCGGGCGGGCTGGCTCCGGGGGGAAGCGATCGCCGGTGGAACGAAGGTCGAAGTCGCCCGGCGCGTGCGATAACAACGACTTGCGATCAACTTCAGGGTCGATTAGACTGCGCGGCTCGCTCCCGGTCCAGGCCGGGTGCGCAGGCTGATTTCAGAATAACTACAGAGGCATAGCCATCATGTACGCAGTCATCGTTACCGGCGGTCGCCAGTACCGCGTGGCGCAGGGTGAGACCCTGCGCGTCGAAAAGCTCGTCGCCGACATCGGCGCCGAGGTCAAGCTGGACCAGGTCCTGCTGGTCGGCGAGGGCGACGGGGTCACCGTCGGCGCCCCGCTGGTCGCCGGAGCGCTGGTCACCGCGAAGGTGGTGTCGCACGGTCGCGGCGAGAAGATCCGCATCGTGAAATTCCGTCGCCGCAAGCACTTCCGCAAGGAGACGGGTCACCGTCAGCATTACACCGAAATCGAAATCGTCGGCATCACCGGCGCGGGCAAGAAGTAAGGGAGCACGGCAATGGCACATAAAAAGGCAGGCGGCTCAACCCGCAACGGTCGCGACTCGAACCCGAAGTACCTCGGCGTGAAGATCTATGGTGGCCAGGCGGTCGAAGCCGGCAACATCATCGTCCGCCAGCGCGGCACGCGCTTCCATCCGGGCGCGGGCGTCGGCCTCGGCCGCGACCACACGCTGTTCGCCCTGGTCGATGGCACGGTCGAGTTCAAGGTCAAGGGCGCCGAAGCGCGCAAGACGGTCAACGTCATCCCGGGCTGATCGCCAACGCGATCGGTTCTGCGAAGGCCCCGCCTCGTGCGGGGCTTTTCGTTTGTGGACCGGGATTGGGGATTCGGGATTCGCAATGGCGAAATCAGATTCCCGCCCCATGCCGGCCTTTCGAGGGCATCATGCTGCCGGTTCGCGCTGATGAGGCGCTCGTCAGGTTTTTCCGAATCCCCCATCCCGAATCCCCCATCCCGGCCCCTGCAATGAAATTCGTCGACGAAGCCACCATCCACGTCTATGCCGGCAACGGTGGCAGCGGCTGCGTCAGTTTCCGGCGCGAGAAATTCATCCCGTTCGGTGGTCCGGATGGCGGGGACGGCGGCAGCGGCGGCAGCGTCTGGCTGGTCGCCGACGAAGGCATCAACACCCTGATCGACTTCCGCCATCAGCGCGTCTATCGCGCGCAGCGCGGCGAGAACGGCATGGGCCGGCAGATGGCTGGCAAGGGCGGCGAGGACACCTTCATCCGCGTTCCGGTCGGTACGGTCGTGATCAACACCGCGACCGACGAAGAGATCGGTGACATGACCACGCATGGCCAGCGCCTGCTGGTCGCCCAGGGCGGCCACGGCGGCCTCGGCAACATCCACTTCAAGAGTTCGGTCAACCGGTCGCCGCGCAAGACCACGCCCGGCAGCCCCGGCGACGAGCGCGAGATCAAGCTCGAACTGAAGGTCCTTGCGGACGTAGGCCTGCTCGGCTTCCCGAATGCGGGCAAGTCGACCCTGATCCGCGCGGTGTCGGCGGCGACGCCGAAGGTGGCCGACTATCCGTTCACGACGTTGCAACCGCATCTCGGCGTCGTGCGCATCGAAACCGACCGCAGCTTCGTGATCGCCGACATCCCCGGCTTGATCGAAGGCGCCGCCGAAGGCGCCGGACTCGGCATCCAGTTCCTCAAGCATGTCGCGCGTACGCGCCTGTTGCTGCATGTCGTGGACATCGCGCCGCTCGACGGCATCACCGATCCGGTCGCCGAAATCCGCGCGATCGAGACCGAGCTCAAGGGGTTCGACCCGAAGCTGCTGAAGCGGCCGCGCTGGCTGGTGTTCAACAAGGCCGACCTGCTCGCGCCCGAAGAACGCGAGAAGGTCGCCAAGGCGATCGTCAGGAAGCTCAAGTGGAAGCAGCCGTGGTACGTGGTGTCGGCGATCGCGCGCGAGGGCACGTGGCCGATGTGCCTGGACATCCAGCGCTTCTTCGACGAGCAGAAATACGCCGCCGAGGCGGCGGAGCAGGGCGCGTGAGCGTCGGCGCCGGAGCAGTGCAGATCCCGGCGTCATGCCCGCGAAAGCGGGAATCCAGCGGCTTGTTCACGGGGCATTGCCGCGAGTCGTCCGGCCAGCAGCGGGAAACAAAAAAGCCGGCCCGTGAGGCCGGCTTTTTCGGGAAGCGCTCCGCGATCAGGGTCGATCGCGCGAATTCACAGCGCCTTGATGTGCGCGGTCAGGCGGCTCTTGTGACGGGCGGCCTTGTTCTTGTGGATCAGGCCACGCGTGGCGTAACGATCCATCACCGGCTCGGCGATCTTGTACGCGGCTTCGGCCTTCGCCTTGTCCTTGGCTTCGATCGCCTTCACGACATTCTTGATCGCCGTGCGAACCATCGAACGCGCGCTGGCGTTGCGCTGGCGGTGCTGCTCGGACTGGCGCGCACGCTTCTTCGCGGACTTGATGTTGGCCAAGGGACTGCTCCGGTATTCGGGATTGGAAAAAGACTGCGGATTATGCCGGGGCGGTTTTTCCACGTCAATCGACTGCGCCGCGACGTACCGCTGAAGTTCGACACATGCACCGAAGTTTCCCGTCCACGCCGGGCGAGCGGGTCTTCCCATCCGTGTGCGTCGAGCGCAGCGAGCGGTAACGAGCGGCGAAGCGCCCGAGCAGGCCTTGCAGGCCCTTCGACTACGGCCTTCCAGGCCTGCGCTGAGGGCGAACGGACCCTCCGCGAGCCAGCCCGGCCTTCGGCCCTCCGCCCTCAGCCCTCGCCATGACCCGTCCCAGCCTGCTTCGCTCGATGCTGAGCTTCAGTGGCGGGACCTTCGTCTCGCGCATCCTTGGTCTGGTCCGAGAACAGGCGATCGCCTACGCGTTCGGTGCCAGTGCGGCGACCGACGCTTTCTGGGTTGCGTTCCGCATCCCGAACTTCCTGCGCCGCCTGTTCGCCGAGGGCTCGTTCTCGGTCGCGTTCGTGCCGGTGTTCACCGAGGTGAAGGAGACGCGCCGCCGCGAGGACTTGAAGCAACTCGTCGCGCGTACTGCCGGCACGCTGGGCGGCGTGTTGTTCGTGGTGACCGCGCTCGGGATGCTCGGCGCGCACTGGCTCGCGGCCGGCTTCGCGCCCGGCGCGATCGACGAGCCGGCGAAGTTCGCGCTGACCACCGACCTGCTGCGCGTGATGTTCCCGTTCCTTTTGTGCGTGTCGCTGACCGCGCTCGCCGGCGCGGTACTGAACAGCTTCCACAAATTCATGTTGCCGGCGTTGACGCCGGTCATCATGAACCTGTGCATGATCGTCGCTGCGTTGTGGTGGTCGAAGGCGTTCGACGTGCCCATCATGGCGCTCGGTTGGGCGATTTTCGTCGCCGGCATCCTGCAACTGCTGGTGCAGTTGCCGTCGCTCGCGAAACTCGACCTGCTTGCGTTGCCGCGCTGGGGCTGGCGCCACCCGGATGTGCGCCGGATCCTGAAGCTGATGGTGCCGACGCTGTTCGGCTCGTCCGTCGCGCAGATCAACCTGCTGCTCGACACCCTCATCGCCTCGTTCCTGATCACCGGTTCGCAGACATGGCTCACGCAGAGCGATCGCCTGCTCGAATTTCCGCTCGGCATCTTCGGCGTCGCGCTCGGTACCGTGATCCTGCCGTCATTGTCGCGCCATCACGTGACGACCGATCGCGACGGCTTCGCGAAGGCCCTCGACTGGGGCCTGCGGACCGCGTTGCTGATCTCGGTTCCGGCCATGCTCGCGCTGGTGCTGCTGGCCAAGCCTATGCTTGCGACCCTGCTGCAGCATGGTCGTTTCACCGCACATGACGTCGACATGGCCGCATTGTCCCTGTCGGCTCTTTCGTTCGGCCTGCCTGCGTTCGCGCTGGTCAAGGTCGTCGCGCCAGCGTTCTATGCGCGCCAGGACACCAGGACGCCGGTGCGCGCCGGCATCGTCGCGATGATCGCCAACATGCTGATGAACCTGCTGTTCGTCGGCTTGCTGTTCCATCTCTGGCACAGGCCCGAGGACCTCGCCGACGGTTGGTTTGCCGCCATCGCCAAGGTCCCCGGCCTGCATATGGGCCTCGCGCTGGCGAGCGCCCTCGCCAGTTACCTCAATCTCGGCCAGCTCTGGCTCGCACTGCGCCGCCACGGCGTGTACGTGAGCCAGCCGGGCTGGACCCGGCACCTCCTGCGCCTCGGCGCGGCCTGCGCTGCGATGGTCGCTGTGCTCGCTGTCGGCCTGTGGCAATGGCCGGAGTGGGGCGACTGGACCCCCATATCGCGCGTGCTGCGCCTGGGCGTGCTGATTGCGTCCGGCGGCGGCGTGTTCCTCGCCACGCTGTTCGCATGTGGCTTCCGCCTGCGCGACCTGCGCGCCGTCTAGGGCGGTACGCGCGCAAGCGCGTGCACCGCTGCCGGTCCGCCTTGACGCGCGCATCCGGCGAAGCGCGTTCCGCCGTACGGCGCGCCTGCTGCGGCGCAGCGGCTATACTCATCCGATGAACCTGCTTTTCCGTGATGCCGCGGGGCCGAACCTGGCTCCGGGCGGCAGCGTTTTGTGCGTCGGCGCGTTCGATGGGCTGCATCTCGGCCATCGTGCGTTGCTCGCACACGTGTGCGAGCGCGCGACGGCGCAGGCACTGACGCCGCTCGCGATCAGCTTCGAACCGATCCCGCGCGAATTCTTCGCCCGCGGCGTTCGCGTGCCGCGCGTCGCCAGCGTGCGCGAGAAGATCGCGCAGATCGGCGCCAGCGGGATGTCCCTGCTGTTGCTGCGCTTCAACGACGGGCTCGCGGCGATGTCCGCCGAGGCCTTCATCGAGGACGTGCTGATCGCGCGCGCGGATGCGCGCGAGGTCTGGGTCGGTGCCGACTTCCGTTTCGGTCACGCACGCCGTGGCGACGTCGCGCTGCTGCGGGCGCACGGTGAGCGACGCGGCTTCACGGTCGAAGTGATGGACGACGTCGCGATCGATGGCGCGCGCGTCAGCAGCAGTGCGATCCGGCGCCACCTCGCTGCCGGCGAATTCGATGCCGCGGCGCGCCTGCTTGGTCGGCGCTTCGCGATTGGCGGGCACGTGGTGCGCGGACGCCAGCTTGGCCGCAAACTGGGTTATCCGACCGCAAATATCCGCCTCGGCCGGCGTACCGCGCCGGTCGCCGGCATCTTCGCGGTACAGGTGCACGGCGTCGAAGCGTCACCGCGCGCTGGCGTCGCCAGCCTCGGCGTGCGGCCGACCATCGATGGCGACGGCGAGCCCCTGCTGGAAGCGCACCTGTTCGATTTCGACGGCGACCTGTACGGTCGCCGCATCGAGGTCGAGTTCGTGCAAAAGTTGCGCGACGAGATGAAATTCGACGATCTCGACGCCATGGTGAAGCAGATCGACCGCGACGCGGAGGATGCGCGCGGCATCCTCGGCGTGGCACGCGTCGAGGTGAAGCAAGGCCCTGGCGCGAGCGCCATAACCCACACGGTTGCCGCATGAGCAGAGACTACAAGGACACGATCAACCTGCCGAAGACCGACTTCGCGATGAAGGCGGATCTGGCCAAACGCGAGCCGGCGATGCTGGCCGAGTGGGAGCGCGCGGACCGTTACGGCGAGATCCAGCGCCGAAGCGCCGCGCGCGAGCGCGCTTTCATCCTGCACGATGGTCCGCCGTATGCGAACGGGGTCATCCACATCGGCCACGCAGTCAACAAGGTCCTGAAGGACATCGTCGTCAAGTCGAAGCTGCTCGCCGGGCTGCGTTCGCCGTACGTCCCGGGGTGGGATTGCCATGGCCTGCCAATCGAGGTCGCGGTCGAGAAGGAGATCGGCAAGGTCGGCCAGAAGGTCGACGCGGCGACGTTCCGCGCGAAGTGCCGCGAATACGCGGCGAAGCAGATCGACCTGCAACGTGCCGACTTCAAGCGCCTCGGCGTGCTCGGCGATTGGAGCAACCCCTATCTGACGATGGATTTCCGCTACGAGGCGGACATCATCCGCGCGTTGGCGAAGATCCATGCAAACGGCCACGTCGTGCGCGGCTTCAAGCCGGTGCACTGGTGTTTCGACTGCGGCTCCGCGCTGGCGGAAGCGGAGATCGAATACGCCGACAAGGTGTCGCCGGCGATCGACGTCGCCTACGACGCGTTCGATCCGAAGGCGCTCGCGGCGAAGTTCGGCGCGACGACCGGCGACGACGACATCGTCGCGGTGCCGATCTGGACGACGACGCCGTGGACGCTGCCCGCGAGCGTCGCGGTGACGCTCGGGCCCGAACTCGAGTACGCACTGGTCGAAGGCCCTGCGCGCGATGGCAGGCGCGTGCTGCTCGTCGTCGCGGACGCGCTCGCGGCAGCGGCTCTTGCCCGCTATGGCGTTGCCGACAAGAAGATCCTGGGACGTGCGCGCGGAGTTGCGCTGGAAGGCGTCGTCGTGCGTCATCCGTTCTACGATCGTGAGATTCCGATCCTCCTCGGCGACCACGTGTCCGCCGAGGACGGCACCGGCGCCGTGCACACGGCGCCCGGCCACGGCGTCGAGGACTTCGCGGTCGGTCAGAAGTACGGCCTCGTCGAGAAGTATTCCGCCGCGGAACTCAATCCCGTCGGCGGCAACGGCGTTTATGTCGCCGGTACGCCGATCGTCGAGGGCCAGTTCATCTGGAAGGCGAACGAGTCGATCCTCGCACTGCTGCGCGAGCGCGGCGTGCTGCTCGCCGAAGCGAAGCTCACGCACAGCTACCCTCACTGCTGGCGCCACAAGACGCCGGTCGCATTCCGCACCACGCCGCAGTGGTTCATCGGCATGGAGACGCAGGGTTTGCGTGCGGCCGCACTGAAATCGATCCGCGACGACGTCGACTGGTACCCGGCGTGGGGCGAGGAGCGCATCGCCGGCATGATCGCCGGACGCCCGGATTGGTGCATCTCGCGCCAGCGCACCTGGGGCGTGCCGATCGCGCTGTTCGTCGACAAGGCGACCCAGCAGCCGCATCCGCGCAGCGTCGAGCTCATGGAACAGGTCGCGCGACGCGTGGAGAAGGAGGGCGTCGATGCGTGGTACGCGCTGGATGCGTCCGAGCTGCTCGGAGCGGAAGCGGCGAACTACGACAAGGTTACCGACATCCTCGACGTCTGGTTCGATTCCGGCACCTCGCATTTCTGCGTGCTCGACCAGCGTGCCGAACTCGCGCGCAAGCCCCTCGACCAGGTCATGTACCTGGAAGGCTCGGACCAGCATCGCGGCTGGTTCCATTCCTCGCTGCTGACCGCGACCGCGATGCACGGCCGCGCGCCGTATGACGCGGTGCTTACGCACGGCTTCACCGTCGACGCGCAGGGTCGCAAGATGTCGAAGTCGCTCGGCAACGTCGTCGCCCCGCAGAAGGTCGTCGACACGCTCGGCGCCGACGTGCTGCGCCTGTGGGTCGCGTCGACCGACTACCGCAACGAGATCGCGGTGTCCGACGAGATCCTCAAGCGGGTTGCCGATTCGTACCGGCGCATCCGCAACACCGCGCGCTTCCTGCTCGGCAATCTCGATGGCTTCGATCCGGCGCAGCATGTGCTGCCGCTGGAGCAATGCGTGCTGCTCGACCAGTGGGCGGTGCAGCAGGCATACGACGTGCAGCAGGCCGTCGTCGCGGCCTACGCACGCCACGATTTCCCCGAAGTCGTCGCGCGCGTGCAGAATTTCTGCACCAACGAGCTCGGTTCGCTCTACCTCGACATCACCAAGGATCGGCTCTACACGATGCCGACCGACAGCCGCGGGCGGCGCAGTGCACAGACCGCGATGCTGCACATCGTCGAGGCGATGGTGCGCTGGATCGCGCCGATCCTGTCGTTCACCGCCGAGGAGATCTGGCCGCTGATTCCGGGCAGGCGCAGCGAATCGGTGCTGTTCGAAACCTGGTACGACGGCCTCGCGGCGACCCAGGGCACGCCGGAGCAGCGGCGATTCTGGGCCGATCTGCTCGCGATCCGCGCGGCGTCCTCGCGCCTGCTCGAAAGCATGCGCAATGCCGGTTCGATCGGCGCTTCGCTGCAGGCGGAAGTTGTCGTGCACGCCGACGACGCGACGCGCGCGCGCCATGCCAAGGTCGGGGACGAACTGCGCTTCTTCTTCATCACCTCGAAGCTCGACCTTGCCGACCTCGCCGCGCTGCCCGATCCAAAGGAGCGCACCGATGTCATCGGCGTCGAGATCGAAGATGCGACGGTGTGGGTTGCCGCAAAGCCGAGCGAGGCGCAGAAATGCATCCGCTGCTGGCACTACCGGCCCGACGTCGGCACGCATGCCGAGCATCCGGAGATCTGCGGCCGCTGCATCGAGAACGTCGATGGCGAGGGCGAGACGAGGCGGTGGTTCTGATGTCGGTCAAGCCGAACGCGTTGCCGTGGCTTTCATTGTCGCTGCTGGTCATTACCCTCGATCAGATCACCAAGCACATCGCCCTGATCGAGCTGCAGCCCTACCAGCCGCACGCGGTGATTCCTGGTCTCTTGAACTGGACGCTCGCGTTCAACCCCGGCGCCGCGTTCAGTTTCCTCGCCGGCGAAGACGGCTGGCAGCGCTGGCTGTTCACCGCGCTCGCGATCGGGGTCAGCGCGATGCTTGCGTTCTGGCTGTCGCGCACGCCGCGCGGCGATTGGCGCAATGCGTTGCCGCTGTCGCTGATTATCGGCGGCGCACTCGGCAACCTGATTGATCGCCTGCGCTTCGGCCACGTCACCGACTTCATCCAGGTTTACTGGCACGACTGGGCGTTCCCGGCGTTCAACGTCGCCGACTCGGCGATCTCGGTCGGTGCAGTGCTGCTCGTGCTGTCCGGTTTGGTTTTTTCCAGCCGCAGTCCCTGACGGCGAGGATCAAGAAGCCGGCATCCGTGACTGCGCCACTCGACCGTCGTCCTTGACGAAACGCAGCTCCCCTCCATGGCCGCACCTTTCAATCAAAGAATCTATAATTCTCCGATGGACGTCCTGCTCGCCAATCCCCGTGGTTTCTGCGCCGGCGTCGACCGCGCGATCGAGATCGTCGAACGCGCGCTCGAAACCTTCGGCGCGCCGATCTATGTGCGCCACGAGGTCGTGCACAACCGCTTCGTCGTCGAACGGCTGCGCACGAAAGGGGCGGTGTTCGTCGACGAACTGCACGAGGTGCCGGACGGTTCAACCGTGATCTTCAGCGCGCATGGCGTGTCGCAGGCGGTGCGCGGCGAAGCCGGCGAGCGCGGCCTGCGCGTGTTCGACGCGACCTGCCCGCTGGTGACCAAGGTGCACATGGAAGTCGCGCGGCACGGCAAGGCGGGGCGCGACGTGGTGCTGATCGGCCATGCCGGCCATCCCGAAGTGGAAGGCACGATGGGGCAGTGGGACCCGGCCAATGCGGGTGCGATCCACCTGGTCGAGACGCCCGAGTGCGTCGCCAGCCTGCGGCCGCGCAATCCCGAGCAGATCGCGTTCGCGACCCAGACCACGCTCTCGATCGACGACACGCGCGCGGTGATCGACGCCCTGCAGCGGCGCTTCCCGGCGATCCAGGGCCCGCGCCACGACGATATCTGCTATGCGACGCAGAATCGCCAGGACGCCGTGCGCAAGCTCGGCCAGCAGTGTGATCTCGTGCTCGTCGTCGGCTCGCCGAACAGCTCCAATTCGAACCGTCTGCGTGAACTGGCCGAGAAACAGGGCGTGCCGGCCTATCTGATCGACGGCGCCGCCGACATCCAGCCGCATTGGCTGGAAGGTCGCACCCGCATCGGCGTCACCGCCGGCGCCTCGGCCCCGGAGAGCCTGGTGCGCGAGGTCATCACCGCCCTGCGCGAGGCCGGCGCTGCCGGCGTGCGCGAGCTCGACGGCGAACCGGAAAACGTGACGTTCGCCCTGCCGAAGGAACTGCGCCTGCGCGTGGTGGCCTGAGATTCCCCGGGGACGGAGCCGCTCGTCCGGCAATTCCTACCTTGCGACCGCGCTCGCTTGTCCGGCTCGGGGGCGGTGCGTAGGGTGGCGTCATCCTAGGGGTATGCCGGGGAAGGGCAATGTCGGAATCCAGTATCAGGGCTGCATGGCAAGGTCGGCGAGTGCCGGCCGGCTTCACGATATTCGAACTCATGATCTCGGTAGCGATCGTTGCGATCCTGGCCGCGATGGCATTTCCGAGCTATCGCGAATTCACGATGCGCATGAATACCACCAACAATACCAACCAACTGGTGGGCGCGCTTAACACGGCGCGCAGCGAGGCAGTCAAGCGCGGACGCCAGGTGGCCCTGATCGCCAACGGGGGCAATTGGAGCAATGGCTGGCAGATCGTCGCTGGCAAGGTTAACGGAACCGGCGTGGTCGATCCGCCGGTGTCACCAGGTGCGACGAGCGCGGCCTGTGCTGCCTACTTAGATCTCGATGGCACCACGCCGCTCTGCCCGCGTTTCGACGGCGCCGTGCCGCCGGACTATACGGTCCTTGCCAAGGCGACCGGTGCGGGCTCGGCGGATGATCGCGTAGTCTTTGGCGCCACGGGGGCGATGGTCGGAAATGCGACCGAATTCGACTTCAGTGTCTGCCGTCCGAGTCGCAACGTCGATCCGGTGCAGTCGCGCCGCATACACCTGAACCAGTCCGGGATCATCACGACATATCGTGATACGACATCTTCGCCTGCGGGCACATGCAGCTAATGGAGACCGGCATGCGGATCGTTCCACGCGGATTCACCCTGCTTGAGGTGCTGATCGCCCTGCTGATTTTCAGCCTGGGCATGCTCGGCCTCGCGGGATTGATGGTGGTCTCGGTGAAGACCAACAACAGTGCGTACCTGCGCACGCAGGCGTCCTTCCTCGCGCAGTCCATGGCGGACCGGATGCGCGCCAACACCAGTGTGATCAATTCCTACAACAACACCTATGATGCATCGAGCGCAGGTCCCAGCACATGCAGCGCGTGCACCCCTGCCCAGATCGTGACGCGAGATCGTGCCATCTGGAGCCAGCAACTCGTCGATTCCCTGCCCAATCCGACCGCGACGATCGCGTGCAACGGCAATGTGATCCCGGCTTCCAGCGGTGCCGGGACGTATGACGGCTTGTGCCAATTCACGATCGTCTGGACGGAGGCTGACCTCAGCCAATCCTCCAGCAGTGCTCCCCCGAGTACGCAGACCTTCGCATGGGTATTCCAACCGTGAGCGCCGCGCCGATGAAGCCATCGCCTTCCAGAACAGCAGCTTCGCGTGCTCGCACGGCCGGATTCACGCTGCTCGAAATCATGGTCGCCCTCTCGCTGGGCTTGTTGCTCAGCATCGGCATTCTCAGCCTGTTCAGCAGCACGAGTCGCACGAACAAGCTGCAGAACGGGTTGTCACGCCTCCAGGAGAGCGGCCGATTTGCCGTCAGCCGAATCGAATCGGACCTGCGAATGACGGGAGCCCAGTATTGCAGTAACCAGGAGGCTGCCGGGCAGCGCGGCGTGACCCCGATTCTTCCCGTGCGCGCGCCGCAGGTACTGGCGGATCGACTGCTCGTGCCCGACCCGGGCCCCGGCGTAGGGGACACCAGCCTGCCGATCATGAACAGTCTGGATGCCGCAGGCTATCCTACGAATGCCGCGGCGACAGGTGCCTATGCGCTGAGTCCGCGGTATTTCGTGCAAGGCTACGCGTGCACGGGTGCAACCTGCACGCCCGCCGGCCTGCCCAGCGGGCTGCCAGCCCCGGGCACCAATGCCGGACAGCGAGTCCAGGGCAGCGACGTGCTGACCATCCGTTACGGGCGGGGCAGCGGTTGGGGCGTCGAAGGTCCAACCTCGTGTGGCTCGGGCTCGACCCTGCAAGTGCTTGCTCGCACCGGCGACGATCCCGTGAATTTCGTGCCAGGCCCGCAGATCGCATTGGTAACCGATTGCGTGAACTCGTCGGTGCTGCCAATCGCCGGCTACACGGGCTCCACGCTGACGCTTGGTGTTCCGCCAGGAGGCGCGACGGCGACGTGCAAGAGCGACGGGGCCCGCGATATGCGCGTATTCAACTTCTCCAAGGACTTTGTGACCGTCACGTACTATCTGGCGTTGCGCGCAGATGCCGATCCGGACGCGCGTCCGAACAGCCCCAGCGCAGCGACGCGCGTGATTCCGGTGCTGATCCGCCGGGAAAACGGCACCGACCAGGAATTGGTGCAAGGCGTGGACCAGCTCGCCTTCCGGTACGGCGTGCAGGATCCGACGGGTCGCATCACGTTCATGACGGCAGATCAGATCAATGCCGCTGCCGGCGCAGCCTGCTCGCCTCCACCCGCCGGAGTCGTTTCCGAGCCGGGATGTCTGTGGCGTTCGGTGCGAACGATCGAGGCGCACCTGCTTGTCAACACGGTCAACGAGGTGATGAATCTCGATGCGGTGAGCCGTCAGTACCGCTTCCTCGATACGGTGTACTCGACGACCGACGCCAGCCTCCTGCCGTCCAGCCTGCGGGCTGGAAGCATGCTCCGCCGCGAGTTCATCGCGCACGTTTCCAATCGTAATTTCAACTTCTGAGTGTGCCCATGAATACTGTGCATCCCCTGCATCGATCGCCCGACCTGCACCGCCAGCGCGGCGCAGTGCTGTTCGTCGCGCTGGTCTTCCTGATCCTGATCACGCTGCTCGCATTGACCGCGGCCGGCACGTCGATCCTGCAGGAAAAGATGACGGGTGGCATGCGTAATCGCCAGCTTGGCCTGATGGGAGCCGAGACCGCCTTGCGTGGCGGAGAAGCGTTCCTGCTGAACCTCGATTTCATCGGCAGCAACAAGCTGACCCAGTGTCCGCCGAGCGGAGCGACATCCACCTGCGCCTACGTCCCGCAACTGGACGCTTCCCAGAAGGTCGGCCTGAATCCGGAAGTGCAGGCCTTCAGGACTTCGCGTACCTGGATAGCCGCCCCCGGGGGCGCGCCCTCGTACCTGCGACCGCTCACGGGCTTGGGCGGATCTCTCGAGACTGCGTCGCTGCACGAAGAGCCCGTGCTTATGGTCGAGGAGATCGGAAGTGCGACCGGCACCGGCGGATTCCGGCAAAGCGAGATCATCGACGCCGAAAACAGGGGCGCAGGGTCACGCGCGCTCTACCGTATTACCGCGCGCAGCCAAGGCGGCAGCGGGGCAGTGCTGCGGGTGGCCGAGAGCGTTTACGTGGCGGCACCATTGAGCGCCGGATTCAATCCGAGCGATGCATCGTCACCGTGAGTCAGGTACCGCCAGAGGGTTCGATCATGCAAGCAAAATCCCCCCGTTTTCTCACGCTGGCGGCGCTCGGTTGCGGCCTCTGCCTGCTCGCGGGAACGTCGTCGGAGCTGAAGGCGCAAGCCGTCATCGCCCCCGGTACGATCGATTTGATTGCGACGCCGCCGGAACTCACCGCGTCGGTCGATCCGAACATCGTTGTGACGTTCGACGACTCGGGATCGATGGCGTCCAACTTCATGGGCGACAGCCGTCCGTTCGACGGCGGCTCATGGACAGGTCCTTGGCGTTGCGCCGGCGTCATCGATCCACGTGCGACCAGCGGTATCGGTATGCGTTCGATGAACGGCGTGTACTACAACCCGAACGTGCTCTACGCGCCGCCGGTCAAGGCGGACGGGACGCAGTTTCCTAATGCCAGTGCGGCGCTCGCGGCCGTCTGGGCGGACGGTATCGCGGTCAATCGTCCGCGGAACCCGGTGACGCCTGCTGCTGCCGCATACAACAACAATCCGAACGACGCAGGCACCGGTAGCGACACCCGGGTCACAATCATCAACGGGATCAAGTCGGGGACGACCGACCGTCGCTGGCAATGCGGCTATGGCACCTATCCGACGGCGTTCGCGGGCGGCGAAAACATCAACAACGGCGGCCCGTACTATTTCCGGCTCAAGACCGGCCTGACGATTCCGCTCGATGCGTTCGGCGATCCGACCGGACCGTCCTCGACGGCGGGAACGGGCCAATACATCCTCTACGACACCAACAACTGGGAAGCGGTCGCCGTGCCGAACACGACGGCGGTGATCGAAGGCGTTTCGATCAATCAGTGGCAGAATTTCGCGAACTGGTACGCGTACTACCGCACGCGCAACCTCATGACCCGCTCCGCCTTGTCGCGAACTTTCGCCAAATTCGGCGCCAACGTGCGCGTCGCCTGGCAGAACATCAACGCGGGTGGCTACGCCCTGCCGGGCACGGCGATCGTCACGCAACTGCTCGACAAGGCCGGCGTCGCCTGCGGAAATACCGATCCGGCGACGACGTTCGGCTCGGGGACACAACCCGACTGCTACCGCAGCGCGTTCTTCAATTGGGTCTTCCAGACAGGGGCGAGTGGGACTACTCCGGACCGTGCAGCGACGATCCGTGCGGGCAATTTCTTCAAGCGCGGCAATACAGCCAATCTGCTTGACCCGTACTGGCAATTGGCTGATCCGAGCGCAGGTGTTCCGGGCCGTGAACTGTCCTGCCGCCAGAACTTCCACATGCTCGTGACCGACGGTTACTGGAACGAAGGGGACCCCGCGCTGCCGACCCCGTACTACGACTCGGAGACGTCGCGCGCGCTTCCCGATGGCACGGCGTTCAGCAGCGGCGCGCCCGAGTCGCGCGTGTTCTGGGATGTAGACGGCGCCATCTACAATTCGTCGCTGGCGAACATTGCGTTCAACTACTGGGCCCAGGATCTTCGCACTGATCTGGCCAACAAGGTGAAGCCGTATTTGCCCGACAAGACGACCGGAATCACGGGCTCCACGCCTGTCGGTCCCAATCCACTCACGAACATGGAAGTCTATTTCAATCCCGCCAATGATCCGGCGTCGTGGCAGCATGTTGTCCAGTTCATGGTGACGCTGGGTATCGCCGGCAACCTGAATTTCTCCAACGATCTCGACTGCGGCGACCCGGCAACGGACATCTGCAAGCTGCGCAAGGGCCAGGCGAATTCTGCAGGTATCACGGGATGGCCGCGCCCTGCCAACAATTCGCCGCCGGCGATCGATGACACGTGGCACGCGGCGATCAATTCGCGTGGCTCGTATTTCAGTGCTAGCAATCCGGGTGACCTTGTCACCCACCTCGAAGCCATCATCAACAGCGTGCTGGCGCGCGGTGCGTCCTCGACGCCAGCCACGCTTTCGCTACCGTTGGCCACGGCGGGCAACGTTGCCTATGCCGCGGGCTACGACAGCAGCGACTGGTCCGGAACGCTCGTTCGCGAGAATGTGGACCCCGCAACCAATGCGCCGGCTGCCACGGCGCCATGGGATGCGGGTTGCATCCTTTCGGGTGGCACGTTCGACGGAACATTGCGCAAGTGCACGCCGCCCTCAGGTGGTCCCTGGATTTCGCCGCCGGGTTATCCAAGCTCGGCACGCGCGCCAGACACCCGGCGGATCTTCACCTCGAAGCGTGATGCTTTTGGCAACACGGTCGGCGTCCCGTTCCGCTGGAACACCACCGCGCTCGGCACTGAACTCGTCGACGGCCTCAACCAGAAGCCCTCGGACCCGACGTTGTGCAGTGCTGCGACCAACGCGGTAGCCTGCGATGCATTCGGCAGCAATCGCATCGACTATCTGCGCGGCATCCGCATCAACGAAGCGACTGCGTCGCCGCATTTCCGGCAGCGCAGCTCCGTGTTCGGTGCCGTGGTCAATGCCGGTCCCCTGTATGTCTCATCGCCGGACTCGGGCTGGCGTGACACGTTCCCGGCGAGATCCAAGGAGCGGCAAGCCTATCTCTCGAGCGTGGACAATGGCTACGCGACGTTCCAGTACAACAACCGGGCACGCAAGCCGATGGTTTTCGTCGGTTCCGATGACGGCATGCTGCACGCGTTCGACGCGTCCACGGGCGTCGAGAGCTGGGCGTTCGTACCCAGCACGCTGATCCAGAATCGCCGGCTCGCACGCTCGACCGCGGATACCGCGGGTCTCACTCCGGGTGTGGATACTGGACCCGTGAAGGGCGACGTGTTCATCGATGGTGCCTGGCGCACCTATATGCTCGGCTCACTGCGCCTGGGCGGGCGCGGTGTCTATGCGATCGACGTGACCGCTCCGGCAGCGGCGGGCGATACCGAAGCGGCGGTGTCGGCCAAGGTCAAGTGGGAGTTCAACAGCGGACCCACGCGAGCGCCCGCAAGCGTGCCGGGTGTCGATCCGGTTTGCGCCTTCGGCGCGACGACTTGCCCTTCTCTGGGCTACACCTACGGGTCGGGCAATTTCGCCCGTGTCGCGTACACGAATGACGCGACCGGCGGGGAAGGTACCTGGGTGGCGCTGGTGTCGAGCGGCTATTTCCCGTCGCAGTCGAAGGATGCGGCGATTCCCGATGACGCCAATGAGCCGGCTGCCAAGCACACGTCGCTGCTGGTGATCGACCTCAAGACGGGCAAGCTGATCCGCGAGATCCGTACGGACATCGCTCCGCAGACACGTCCGACCGGCTTCAAGACCTTCGGTCTTTCCACGCCGATCGTGGTCGACCAGGCCGGAGACCAGGTTGACGACTTCGCGTATGCCGGCGACCTGGCCGGCAATCTGTGGCGCTTCGATTTCAGCGACCCGCAGCCGAGCAACTGGAAGGTCGACCTGATGTTCACGACCTATGGAGATGGCGGGGCGGCGAACCCCGGTGACCAGCCGATCGTGGTCAACCCGACCAAGCTCGATGACCCGGTTACGCGACGTCCGATCATCATCGTCGGTACGGGCAAGTACCTTGGCCGCGATGACCGCACCAGCGCCATTCCACAGCAGGCTTTCTATGGCATCCGCGACTATGCTGGTTCCACGTCGTACCCGGTGCGCGTAAACCAGCTGGTGACCCAGAACATCGCCGAGGCCGCCGCGTTGCCTTCTGGCACCGCTCCGCGAACGATCACGGGCTACAGCGCCCCGTCGGGCCTGCCGACGAGTGTTCCATTCATGGTGCTCAAGACTCCGGCCGGGACAGTCCGCACGCGCGCCAACGGTTGGCGTATCCCGTTGAATATCGCGGCCGAACCCGGTGAACGTGCCGAGCGCCGCGCTGTTCCTCTGCGCGCAGCAAATGTCGCCGTTCTCTATACAATGATTCCGAAGGGCGATGATCCATGCGATCCAGGTCGGCGGTTCGGCCTGATGTTCGTCGACGCCGCAACCGGCGGAGCGACGTCGCAAACCGGGGTGGGTTCTACAGGCGCCGTGGTCGGCAGTGACGCACCGATCCCGGACATCCAAGAAGGGCGTGACGGCGAGATTATCATTCCGCAAATCCAGGGACTTTCGCTTGCGGCCCTGCAGGACCTGCGCGACCAGACCAAGGCAGCGGCACCCTACATGCCGTGGCATCGCGGAGCCTGGAAGGAATTGCTTGATCTGCAGTAAGGACGCCGAGGATGGCGGGCCGCAGGGCCCGCCATCGTTTCCTGCAAACCTGACAGGGGCTTGAGCAAATGAACGACCGGAGCAGAGGTTTCACGTTGATCGAATTGCTGGTGGTGGTCGCGATCGTCGCGATCCTTGCCGCGATCGCATATCCGTCCTACCAGAACTACATCATGCGAGCGCACCGGGCCGACGGAAAGGAACTCGCGATGCGCATCGCGTCTGCCGAAGAGCGCTATTTCACGAACCTCAATACCTACAGCGCGGATCTGGCGGGAGCGCTCGCGGTCGGTGCGACGTCCGAGAAGGGGTATTACTTGGCCGACGTTACGCTCGGCAACGCGGGCCAGACGTACGTTCTCAGGCTGAGGCCGCAGGGAGTCCAGGCGGGCGACAAGTGTGGGGACCTGACGATCAACAACACCGGCTTCAAGGACAAGAGCGGCAACGAAAGCAACGGAAAGTGCTGGTGATTCCAGTCGTCTTGGTGAGCCTGCGCGAGTGGCTGGCGATCGCCTGGTTGTCGCTTGCGGCCCAAGTGTCTATACTCCGCGGCCCTCGCCGGAGTAGCTCAGTTGGTAGAGCGGCGCATTCGTAATGCGTAGGTCGGGGGTTCGATTCCCTTCTCCGGCACCATGCCTCGCTCGGTGAGGCTTCGTTGGGCGATGCCGTGGCTGACGCCTCCGGCCTTGCAGCAGCGTGGCACTCGCCCTTTGCCGTCTGCCGCAGGGGCAGACGGGAGTGGCGATTGCGCATGGCGCGATGGTGAAACCACAAACGACGGGCGGTTAGCTCAGCGGTAGAGCATTGCCTTCACACGGCAAGGGTCGCAGGTTCGATCCCTGCACCGCCCACCACATCTCTCAGAGCGGAGCTTGCTCCGCTGCTTCTGCCGATCCGGCGGCACGCGCTCACGCGTACGCCCTGCAGCGCGCATGAGCGTTTGGCCGAGCAGGCTCGGCTCTAGAGCGGCGGGAAGCGGCAGGGCCGGGTAGAGCGGAGCTTGCTCCGCTGCTACGCTCGGCAAATTCCTCGCCCGTTTGGGTCGCCGATGTCCCAGCAATCCCACGATTCGATTCGCGCCGTTCTCTGGCGGGATGACCACCTGCGCCTGCTCGACCAGCGCATGCTGCCGCGTGAGGAGGTTTACGTCGACTGCCGAACGTCGGACGACGTCGCGCAGGCGATCCGCGACCTCGTCGTGCGAGGCGCGCCGGCGATCGGCATCGCGGCGGCGTGGGGCGTCGTGCTCGCCGCGCAGCGCGACCCGGGTGGGCTGGGTGCGGCGCTCTCGCACCTGCGCGCGGCGCGGCCGACGGCGGTGAACCTGATGTGGGCGCTCGACCGCATGCGGCGCGCGATCGCGCGTGGCGCCGATGCGGGCGCGCTTGCGGTCGAGGCGCAGGCGATCCAGGACGAGGATCTCGCCGCGAACCGGCGCATGGGCGACCTCGGCGCAGCCCTGATCGCGCCGGGTAGTGGGGTGTTGACCCATTGCAACACGGGTTCGCTCGCCACCGCAGGCTTCGGCACCGCGCTCGGCGTCATCCGCGCCGGCGTCTCGAGCGGGCGCATCGCGCAGGTATTTGCGGGCGAGACCCGTCCGTGGTTGCAGGGCGCGCGCCTTACCGTGTGGGAACTGGTGCGCGATGGGATCCCGGCGACATTGATCGCCGATTCGGCCGCGGCCCATCTGATGGACACCGGCCGGGTGCAGTGGGTCGTCGTCGGCGCCGATCGCATCGCTGCGAACGGCGACACCGCGAACAAGATCGGCACTTACCAGCTTGCGATCGCCGCGCGCCACCACGGCGTGAAGTTCATGGTCGTCGCGCCATCGTCGACGGTCGATATGGCGACCGCGAGCGGGAAGGACATCGAGATCGAATTGCGTCCAGCAGACGAACTGTTGGGCTACGCGGGACAGCGCACCGTCATCGAGGGTGCGCGCGCGTGGAATCCCGTTTTCGACGTCACCCCCGCGGCGCTCATCGATGCACTCGTGACCGAGCGCGGCGTGGTCGAGCGACCGGATGCGGCGCGCATGGCCGCGTTGTTTGCAGGCTGAGGCGTCGCGATGGCGCTGCATCGGCAGATCCTGCTGTTCGCGGTCAGCGGCGTGCTCGGCTTCGTCGTCGACGCCGGCATCGTGCAGTTCCTCGTGCGCGAGTTCGCGGCGAATCCGTACGGGGCGCGCGTGATTTCTTTCCTCGCCGCAGCGACGACGACATGGGGCTTCAACCGCAAGTACACATTCGCCGGCCACGGCGGTGGCAGCCGGCGGCGCGAACTCGCGCGCTACCTGGTCGCGATGGCGGCCGGATTCGCGCTCAACTACGGCGCCTATGTCGCGTGCGTGATGCTGTGGCCGCTGGTGCGGCACTGGCCCGCGATCGGCGTCGCCGCCGGCTCGGTGGCTGGCGCACTGGTCAACTTCCTCAGCTCCAAATACTGGATCTTCCGGCCTACTGTTGCAGGCTCCTCGCGAATCGCGCGGGATGGCGCCAACGGAAGGCCGAACGAGCGCCGCGAAGGCGGGAATCCGGCGACGTCGACGCGTCTGGAAACCAGTGGCACGGGATTTCCGCTTTCGCGGGAATGACAGCATCAGCTGGTCGATCGGCACAGCTCCAAGTCCCGCTGAAATCAGGGAAAACCGCCTCTTCGAGAGGCCTCGCTGTGGTATCATTTCGTGTTGCTTTGAGCGCCTGCGGGCGGCATCAGCCGATGCCTTCCGCACCCGCGCCGGACACCGTGTTTCCGCCTGCGGAGACGACGCGATCCGGGGCGTTGCGCGCACCTCCCGAATTGGACTTGCCGAGGTTCCCCGATGGCTGAGCTGGCCAGAGAAATCATTCGCGTCAACATCGAGGACGAAGTCAGGAGGAGCTACCTCGACTACGCGATGAGCGTGATCGTCGGGCGCGCGTTGCCCGATGTGCGCGATGGCCTCAAGCCGGTACACCGCCGCACCCTGTACGCGATGCACGAGTCGAACACCTCGTGGAATCGGCCGTACGTCAAGTGCGCGCGCGTCGTCGGTGACGTGATGGGTAAATACCATCCGCATGGCGATTCCTCGATCTACGACGCGCTGGTGCGCATGGCGCAGGATTTCTCGATGCGCTACACGCTCATCGACGGCCAGGGCAACTTCGGCTCGGTCGACGGCGACGAAGCGGCGGCGATGCGCTACACCGAATGCCGACTCGAACGGTTGTCGTCCGAATTGCTCGCCGACATCGACAAGGAAACCGTCGACTACCAGCCGAACTACGACGAGAAGGAACTCGAACCGACCGTCCTGCCGACGCGCATCCCGAACCTGCTCGTCAACGGTTCGGCCGGCATCGCGGTCGGCATGGCGACCAACGTGCCGCCGCACAACCTCAGCGAGGTGCTGTCGGCGTGCATCGCGTTGATCGACGATCCCGAAATCGGCTTCGACGACATCCTGCGCCTGGTGCCGGGTCCGGACTTCCCGACCGCGGGCATCATCAACGGGTCCGCCGGCATCGTCGAAGCGTACCGGACCGGTCGCGGTCGCATCCTCGTGCGCGCGAAGTGCGACATCGAGAGCGAGGACAATGGCCGCGAGACGATCATCGTCACCGAGCTGCCGTTCCAGGTGAACAAGGCGCGCCTGATCGAGAAGATCGCCGAGCTGGTCAAGGAAAAGCGCATCGAGGGCATCACCGAGCTGCGCGACGAATCGGACAAGGACGGCCTGCGCGTCGTCATCGAGGTGCGTCGCGACACCTCCGCCGACGTGCTGCTCAACAACCTGTTCCAGCAGACCCAGCTGCAGGTCACGTTCGGCATCAACATGGTCGCGCTCGTCGACGGCCAGCCGCGCACGCTCGGTCTGCGCGAGATCCTCGACGCGTTCATCCGCCATCGGCGCGAAGTGGTCACGCGCCGCACGATTTTCGACCTGCGCAAGGCGCGCGCACGCGCGCACATCGTCGAGGGCCTGACCGTCGCGTTGGCGAACATCGACGAGATGGTCGACCTCATCAAGACCTCGCCGTCGCCGGACGAGGCGAAGCAGCGCATGCTCGCGCGCCGCTGGGAACCAGGCATGGTGAGTGCGCTGCTCTCGGCGGCCGGCGCGGATGCGTCGCGCCCCGAGGATCTCGATCCCGCGGCCGGGCTCAAGAAGGACGGCTACCAGCTGTCGGAGATCCAGGCCAAGGAAATCCTCGAGATGCGCCTGTCGCGCCTGACCGGGCTCGAACAGGAAAAGCTCAGCGACGAGTACAAGGACCTGCTGCACACGATCGCCGGCCTGATCGAGATCCTCGAGAATCCCGAAGTGCTGCTGAAGATCATCCGCGACGAGTTCGTCGCCCTGAAGGAACAGTATGGCGACGCGCGCCGCACGCTGATCCAGCAGAGCCAGGAGGATCTCGACATCCTCGATTTGATCGAGCCGGAGGATGTCGTCGTCACGTTGTCGCATGCGGGCTACGCGAAGCGCCAGCCGGTGAGCATCTATCGTGCGCAGCGCCGCGGCGGCAAGGGCCGCTCGGCGACGAACATGAAGGACGAGGACTTCATCGAGCGCCTGTGGATCGCCAACACGCACGATACGCTGCTGGTGTTCACCAGCGCGGGTCGCGTGTTCTGGCTCAAGGTCTACAAACTGCCGGACGCAGGTCCGAACGCGCGCGGAAAGCCGATCGTGAACCTGCTGCCGCTCGAGGCGGACGAGAAGGTACAGGCGATCCAGTCCGTGCGCGACTACGCCGAAGACCGCTACGTGTTTTTCGCCACGCGCAATGGCACGGTCAAGAAGACGCCGTTGCCGGAGTTCGAGTTCCAGTTGCAGCGCGGCAAGATCGCGATCGGCCTCGACGAGGGCGATGCGCTGGTCGACGTGCAACTGACCGACGGCGGCCACGACATCATGTTGTTCGCATCCAACGGACGCGCCGTGCGCTTCGCCGAGGATGAAGTGCGCTCGATGGGACGCAATGCCGGTGGTGTGCGCGGCATTCGTCTGGCCGACGGCGCGCAGGTCGTGTCCCTGCTCGTGGTCGAACATGCGACCGAGCAGGACGACGGCGATGACGATGCGGGCGAGCCGGCAGAGGGCGATGTGCTCGTCGAAGAAGGGACTTGGAACGAACTCTGCGTGCTGACCGCTACCGAACGTGGCTACGGCAAGCGCACGCCGCTGTCGAAGTATCCGCGCAAGGGTCGTGGCATCCGTGGCGTCATCGGCATCCAGTGTTCCGAGCGCAACGGCAACCTTGTCGGTGCGACCCTGCTCGACGACACCCACGAGGTCATGCTGATCTCGAACCAGGGCACGCTCGTGCGCACGCGCGCGGCGGAGATCGCGCGGGTCGGTCGCAACACGCAGGGCGTCACGCTGATTCGCCTGCCGGCGGACGAGTCCCTCGTCGGCATCGTCAAGGTCGACTCGCTCGGCGAAGACGAAGACAACGGTTCGGGCAACGACGACACGCCATCCGGCGAATCCTGACGCACCACTGCGGCAAGCAGTGCCTTCTGTGGGAGCGGCGGAAGCCGCGATGCTTTTCTGGTCGAAGCGAGGAGCATCGCCGCTTCCGCCGCTCGCGCGCTGAGCGCCGCTCGCGCAGCGCGCGCCACCGATGAGGAGAGCGGCGGAGCACGCTCCCCTGTGAGGATCGATCAGGCGATCGCAGCGAGCATTGCTTCCGCGCTCGATACCTTGAATTCGCCAGGCGCTTCAACCGCGAGTTGCTTCACCACGCCGTCTTCCGCGTACAGCGCGAAGCGCTTGCCGCGCAGGCCCATTCCGTACTTCGTCGCGTCCATCTCGAGGCCGAGGGCGCGGGTGAATTCGCCATTGCCGTCGGCCAGCATCATCAGGCCATCGGGCACGCCTTGCGACTTCGACCACGCATCCATTACGAAGGCATCGTTGACGGCGAGGCACGCGACATCGATGCCGCGCTGCTTGAACGCGTCGTGCTGCTCGATGTAGCCGGGCAGGTGGCGTTCGGAGCAGGTCGGCGTGAACGCGCCCGGCACGCTGAACAGGAGGACCTTGCGGCCACCGAATATCTGCGCGGTGGTGATCGCCTGCGCGCCGTCCTTGAGGACGGAGAGGTTTGCCGAGGGAATGGGTTGGCCGATCTGGATCGTCATGTTCGTCGCACTCGTGGGCGGGGCAGGGATGGGGATCATACGCGCCAGCGCCATCCGCTGCGGCTCTTGAAACGCGATCCGTCGAACTTATCTATCCGTCATCGCGGCGCGTGCTGCCGCCCCCATTCGCGGAGAGAGTCATGATCGTCACCCACTACAACCCCTGGTTCGTGCGCGGCAACCTGCAGGCGAAGCAGGCGCTGGACCGCTTCTTCGGCAATGACAGCACCACCGCCGAGCAGCCCGAGCGTGCATGGACGCCGCGCGTCGACGTGCGCGAGGAAGCCTCGCGCTTCGTGATCCTCGCCGACCTGCCGGGCATCGATCCGGCGGATATCGAGATCCAGATGGAAAGCAACGTGCTGACCCTGAAGGGCGAGCGCAAGGCGGACGCACTTGGCGAGGATGCCAAGGCGACGCGCAGCGAGCGTGGCTACGGGCGTTTCGACCGCCGATTCGTCCTGCCGGAGGGTACCGACGCGGAAGGCATCAGCGCCGCCGGCAAGCTCGGCGTACTCGAGATCACGATCCCGAAGAAGGTGCAGGTCGCGCCGCGGCGCATCTCGATCAACGGCTGAGTGGGCCGGCGCTGCTAAGCTGGACCGCGGCGAGCGCCGACGGTCTTGACACAACCGGCCTGCGGCCTTGTCCGCGGGCCGGTTGTGTTCGTGCGATCGTTAGTGATCGCGGCGATCCGGAGTTCCGTGGCCGCACTTCTCAATGAAAAGCCCCGGGGACGTGGATGGAGTTCAAGGACTACTACGACATACTTGGCGTGAAGCCGGGTGCGACCGACGCGGAGATCAAGTCGGCGTATCGCAAGCTCGCGCGAAAATACCACCCCGACGTCAGCAAGGAAGGCGGCGCCGAGGACAAGTTCAAGTCGGTCAATGAGGCGTATGAAGCGCTCAAGGAGCCTTCGCGCCGGCGCGCCTATGACCAGTTGCGTGCGGGCGGCTATCGTGGTGGCGACGAGTTCCGTGGTCCGCCACCGAACTGGCAGGGCGGCGCCGACTTCAGCGGAGGTGATGGAGAATTCGGCGACTTCTTCGAGTCGCTGTTCGGCGCGCGCGCAGGCGGTGGAAGGCACGCGGGGCCGCGTCGCGGGCGCGACGTGCAGGCGCAGCTCGCCATAGACATCTCCGTCGCCTACAGCGGCGGCAGCCAGCGCATCAGCCTCGGCGACGGCCATGGCGAACGCACGCTCGAGGTGAAGATTCCCGCTGGCATCACGTCGGGTCGGCAGATCCGGCTTGCGGGCCAGGGCAATGCCGGCGCGCACGGCGGGCCGGCAGGCGATCTCATCCTGGAAGTCGTCCTGCGCGAGCACGAGCACTTCCGGCTCGATGGCAACACGGTGCTGTCGACCCTGCCGGTGTCGCCGTGGGAAGCAGCACTCGGCGCGACGGTGACGGTGCCGACCCTGGCCGGAAACGTCGAGCTGCGAATCCCGCCGGGTTCCGATGGTGGACGCAAGATGCGCCTGCGTGGTCGAGGCTGGCCGGGCAAGGTCACCGGAGACCAGATCGTGACGCTCGAAGTGCGCGTGCCGAAGGCGGAAAGCGATGCGCAGCGCGAACTGTTCGAACAGCTCGCACGGGAATACGCGGACTACGATCCGAGGGCGTGAGCCCGCGCGCGGACGCTACAACCCCTCCCCTTCAAGGGGAGGGTGGGGTGGGGATGGTGTTCGTGTCCGAACGTACCAAAGCCATCGCGGCTTCCGTCGTTCCCACAGGGAAGCGATGCGATGCCACTGCGGCTCAAGCCGCGGGCAGGTATTCCTTGATGACGCGCGTGAGCTCCGCGTCGTCGATCGGCTTGGTCACATACGCCTTCGCGCCCTGGCGCATACCCCAGACGCGGTCGGTGTCCTGGTCCTTGGTGGTGACCAGCACGATCGGGATATGGCTTGTCTTCGGATCCTTCGAGATCGTGCGCGTGGCCTGGAACCCGTTGAGGTTCGGCATCACGACATCCATCAGGATCAGGTCCGGCAATTCGCGCTTGGCGACTTCGACGCCGGCGGCGCCGTCTTCGGCCGTGATGACTTCATGGCCGAGCTTCTCGACCGTGCGCTTCATACCAACCAGTTGCGACGGTGAATCGTCGACGATCAATACTCTGGACATGTTGCGGTTTCCCCTGTTGAAGGGTCCATTCTAGACGCGGTCCGGCACCCCGGCAAAGTCCGCTCAGCCGATCTTGACGACCGTCCGGCCGAGTGAAGCTCCGGCGAGCATCCTATCGAAAATCGCCGGCAATTCGGCAAGTCCGGCTTCGGTCTTGGCGATCTCGTTCAGGTGAGCGGGTTTCCAGTCGCCGGCAAGGCGTTCCCAGACCTGTTCGCGAATCGGCCGGGCGGTGCCCGCCGAGGCGATACCGAGCAGGCTGAGGCCGCGGATGATGAACGGCATGACGGTCGTGGCGAGGTCGGCCGAAGCGGCAAGGCCGCAGCTGGCGATGCTGCCGTAGGGCCGGATCACGCGCGTCAGGCCGGCCAGCATGTCGCCGCCGACGTTGTCGATCGCGCCGGCCCAGCGCGCGGTTTCGAGCGGTCGCTGGCCCCAGTGCAGGCCTTCGCGCGCGATGCACTGCTTCGCGCCGAGGCCGATCAGCCAGTCGAATTGCTCGACCTTGCCGGTGATCGCATGCGCCTCGAACCCGGCGCGGGTAAGGATGTCGATGGCCAGCGATCCGACGCCCCCGGTCGCGCCGGTGACGACGATCGGCCCCATCTGCGGCGTCTGGCCATTGCGCACGAGCTGGAACAGCGACAGCGCCGCGGTGAAGCCGGCCGTGCCGAGCGCCATCGACTCGCGCAGGGTCAGTCCGGTCGGCAGCGGGATCGTCCACTTCGATTCGAGCCGAGCGTATTCGGCATAACCGCCGTCACGCGTTTCCGACAGGCCGCAACCGGTGCACAGCACCGCGTCGCCTTCCTTGAACGCGGGATCCGTCGATGCGGCGACGTAGCCGGCGACGTCGATGCCGCCGTTGAGCGGAAACTGGCGCAGGATCTTGCCCTTGCCGCTACCGGCGAGCGCGTCCTTGTAGTTGACCGAGGAATACGCGACCTTGATCAGTACTTCGCCCGGCGAGAGATCGTCTGCGCGCATCATCTCGATGCCGGCGCGGTAGCCATCCTTGTCGTCGCGGATGCGGAAGGCCTGGAAGGGCAACGAAGTCATGGGCCGAATTCTCCTGCTCGTCTTTCCAGAAAAAGCTGGCATCCAGCTTTTCGGTTCACGGCAGGCTCGGGTAGATGTCCTGCCACTTGGGATGTTCCGTTTCGATCAAGGCGATCTTCCAAGGACGCTTCCATGCCGTGATCGCGTTGTCTCTCAGGATCGCGGACTCCGTGGCCTCGGCGCGATCGCGCGCTCAATGCGCTGGCGCCCGGCGCGATGCCGGCAGGAGAAAGAACCTCGCCAAGAGCGAGAGAACCGCCAGCAGTACGTACAGCGGCGGTTTCTCGACCGACCCCATCCTGTCGCCTCAATTGGCCTTGTGGATCGCGCGCTTGTCGACCGCCATCGCGGCTTCGTGCACGGCTTCGCTCAGGGTCGGGTGCGCGTGCACGATGCGCGCTAGATCCTCGGCGGAACCCTTGAACTCCATCGCCACGACGCACTCTGCGATCAGCTCTGACGCATTCGCGCCGACAATGTGGCAGCCGAGGATGCGATCGGTTTCCGCGTGTGCGATGACCTTCACGAAGCCGGCCGGCTCGTTCATCGCGACGGCACGGCCAACCGCGGCGAACGGGAAACTGCCTGCCTTGTACGGAATGTTCTCGGCCTTGCACTGCGCCTCGGTCTTGCCGACCCAGGCAATTTCCGGTTCGGTGTAGATGACCCAGGGGATCGTGTCGAGGTTGACGTGGCCGGCCTTGCCCGCGATGAGTTCGGCGACGGCAATGCCTTCCTCGAAGCCCTTGTGCGCGAGCATCGGTCCGCGCACGCAGTCGCCGACCGCCCACACACCGTCGACGCCAGTCCAGCAGTGCTCGTCGACGACGACGCGGCCGCGCTCGTCGAGCTTGACGCCGGTACCGTCGCCTAGCAGGCCGTCGCTGTACGCACGGCGCCCGACCGCGACGAGCAGCTTGTCGACGACGAGCTGCTTCTCACCGTCCTTGCCGGTGTAGGTGAGCTGCACTTCGTTGCCCTTGACCTCGGCCTTCGACAGCTTCGCGCCGAGTTCGATCTTCAGGCCCTGCTTGCTGAATTCGCGCGCGGCGATCTTCGCCACTTCGGCGTCGGCTACGGCGAGGAAGTCCGGCAACGCCTCGATCACGGTGACGTCGGCGCCGAGACGCTTCCATACGCTGCCGAGTTCGAGGCCGATCACGCCCGCGCCGATCACGCCGAGGCGCTTGGGCACGGCGTCGAATGCGAGTGCGCCCGCATTGTCGACGATTGCCTTGCCGTCGAACTTCGCGAACGGCAGCTCGATCGGCACCGAGCCGGTCGCGATGACGACGTTGGTGCCCACGATCGTCTGCTTCGCGCCGTCCGGAGCGGTGATCTCGACCTGACGGTCCTTGAGCAGCTTGCCCTTGCCGAGGAACGAGGCGATCTTGTTCTGCTTGAACAGCATCGCGACGCCGCCGGTGAACTGCTTCACGATCTTGTCCTTCCGGCCGACCATCGTCTTGACGTCGATAGCGGCGTCCTTGGTCGTGATGCCGTGCACGTCGAAGTGCTGGGTCAGGTTCCAGAACTGCTTGGACGAATCGAGCAGCGCCTTCGAAGGGATGCAGCCGACGTTGAGGCAGGTGCCCCCGAGCGCGGCATTGCCGTCGGCGCCGGTCCAGGCGTCGATGCAGGCGGTCTTGAGGCCGAGCTGCGCGGCGCGAATCGCGGCGTGGTAGCCGGCGGGGCCGCCCCCGATGACGATGACGTCGAACTGATCCATACGAAGGTCCTTCGAATATTCAAGGTTGGCGAAGGAGGGCTGAGGGCCGAAGGGATGAAAAGCAACGCGCGCGCCGCTCTTCCAGCCCCCAGTACTCAGCCTTCAGCCTTCGCGTCAATCACATCCCCAGCAGCATGCGCTGCGGGTTCTCGAGCTGGTTCTTGATGTCGACGAGGAACAGCACCGCGTCCTTGCCGTCGATGATGCGATGGTCGTAGCTGATCGCGACGTACATCATCGGCGCGGCGACGACCTGGCCATTCTCGACGATCGCGCGTTCCTTGATCGTGTGCATGCCGAGGATCGCGCTCTGCGGCGGATTGACGATTGGCGTGGAGAACAGCGAACCGAACGTGCCACCGTTGGTGATCGTGAAGGTTCCGCCCTGCAGGTCGTCGAGGGTGAGGCCGCCTTCGCGCGCCTTCTTCGCATACGTCGCGATCGCCTTCTCGATGTCGGCGAAGCCCATCGACTGCGCGTCGCGCAGGACTGGCGTGACGAGGCCCTTGTCGGTCGAAACCGCGACCGAGATGTCCTGGTAGCCGTGATAGATCACGTCATTTCCATCGACCGACGCGTTGACGATCGGATGGCGCTTGAGCGCTTCGCAGGCGGCCTTGACGAAGAAGCTCATGAAGCCGAGCTTGATGCCGTTCGTCTTCTCGAACTGCTCGCCGAGTTCCTTGCGCATCGCCGCGACCTTGGCGAGGTTGATCTCGTTGAACGAGGTCAGCATCGCGATCGAGTTCTTCGACTGCATCAGGCGCTCGGCGATCTTCGCGCGCATGCGCGTCATCGCCACGCGCTCTTCCGGACGCGCGCCAGGCGTCGGCTTCGCAGCCGCTGCCGCGGGCGATGCCGCGGCAGCGGGCGCCGCCGCGGGCGAGCCCGTGCGCATGAAATTGACGAGGTCTTCCTTGGTTACGCGACCGTCGCGACCGGTCGGGGCGACAGTGGCGGGGTCGATCTTGTTTTCGGTTGCGACGCGCTGCCCGGCGGGCGACAGGTCGGCGGCCTTGCCGCCCGTGGCAGCGGTCGCTGCCGGCGTTGCGGCGGCCTTGGGTGCCTCGGCCTTCGCGGGTTCGGCGGCCTTCGCGGGCGCCGCAGCAGCGGCGGCGCCTTCCTCGAGGATCGCGAGTACCTGCTGGCTCGTCACCGTCGCGCCGGTTTCGAACTTGACCTCCTTCAGCACGCCGTCGGCCGGTGCCGGCACTTCGAGCACGACCTTGTCGGTTTCGAGGTCGACCAGGTTCTCGTCGCGCTTGACCGCGTCACCGGGCTTCTTGTGCCAGGTCGCGATCGTCGCGTCGGAAACGGATTCGGGCAGGACGGGGACTTTGACTTCGATGGCCATAACGGATCCTTGTGTCACTCTGCGACGTTATCGGTGCCGGTCGGCGCGACCAGTGCCTGTTCGAGCAACGCCGCCTGTTCGACGACGTGGGTGGAGAAATGGCCTGCGGCCGGTGCCGGCGAGCGCGCGCGCCCCGCGTACAGCAGGGTCTGCTTCGGCGCGACGACCTTCTGCAGATGGTGCTGGATCTGGTACCACGCACCCTGGTTCATCGGCTCCTCCTGGCACCAGACCACATCCCTTGCGGCCGGGTACTTCGCCAGCTCGGCAGCGACCTCGGTGCGCGGGAATGGATAGAGCTGTTCGACGCGCACGATCGCGACGTCGTCGATGCCGCGCTTGGAGGCATCCTCGACCAGATCGTAGTAGACCTTGCCCGAGCACAGCACGACGCGGCGCACCTTGGCGCCCTTCTTCGCCGTCGTGTCGGCGATCGCGAGCTGGAAAGCGCCGTTCGCGAGGTCGTCCAGCGAGGACACTGCGAGCTTGTGACGCAGCAGCGATTTCGGCGTCATCACGATCAACGGCTTGCGGCAATCGCGCAGCATCTGTCGGCGCAGCAGGTGGAACATCTGCGCCGGCGTGGTCGGCACGCAGACCTGCATGTTGTCGAGCGCGCACAGTTGCAGGTAACGCTCGAGGCGCGCGGAGGAATGCTCGGGGCCCTGGCCCTCGTAGCCGTGCGGCAGCAGCAGCACGAGTGCGGACAGGCGGTCCCACTTCGCTTCGCCGGACGAGATGAACTGATCGATCACGACCTGCGCGCCATTCGCGAAGTCGCCGAACTGGCCTTCCCACAGCACCAGCGTGTTCGGGTTCGCGGTCGAGTAGCCGTATTCGAACGCCATCACCGCCTCCTCGCTGAGGAGCGAGTCGACGATGGTGACGTCGGCGCCGTCGCGCACGCTTGCGAGCGGCAGGTATTCGCCGCCGCTGCCCTGGTCGTGCAGGACGGCGTGGCGATGGAAGAACGTTCCACGGCCGCAATCCTGGCCGACCAGGCGCAGATCGCGACCGTCGGCGATCAGGCTTGCGTAGGCGAGGTTCTCGGCGAAGCCCCAGTCCATTGGCTGCTCGCCGGCTGCCATCTTCACGCGGTCTTCGTAGATCTTGGCGACGCGCGGATGCAGGGTCAGGCCCTGCGGCAGCGTGAGGATCTTGCCGTTGAGCGCCGCCAACTTGTCCTTGGCGACGCCGGTCCTGATCGCCTGCGACAGCGTGGCGCCGATGTGCGGGTGCCAGTCGACCGCGAATTCGTCCTTGAACGCGGGATCGAGTTCGGCGATCGGCGTGCCGGCTTCGAGCTTCGCGCGATAGGTGTCGACGAGCTTCTGTGCGTCGCCGTCGGCGATCACGCCATCGGCCACGAGCTTCTGCGCATACAGCTCGCGAGCGGTCTTGCGCGCACGGATGATCTGGTACATGAGCGGTTGCGTCGCCGCCGGCTCGTCCGCTTCGTTGTGGCCGTGGCGACGGTAGCAAACGAGGTCGATGACGACATCGCGCTTGAACTTCTGCCGATAGTCGAACGCAAGGCGCGTGACGAACAGCACCGCCTCCGGATCGTCGCCGTTCACATGCAGAACCGGCGCGTTGATCATCTTCGCGACGTCGGTGCAGTACAGGGTCGAGCGCGTGTCGTTCGGGTTCGAGGTGGTGAAGCCGACCTGGTTGTTGACCACGACATGGATCGTGCCGCCGACCGCGAAGCCGCGCGCCTGCGACATGTTGAGCAGTTCCATGTTGACGCCCTGTCCGGCGAACGCGGAATCGCCGTGGATCAACACCGGTACCACGTGCTCGCGCGTCTGGTCGCGGCGATGCGCCTGGCGCGCGCGCACCGAGCCGCAAACGACCGGGTTGACGATCTCCAGGTGCGACGGGTTGAACGCGAGTGCGAGGTGGATGGTGCGGCCGGGCGTCAGCAGGTTGGCACTGAAGCCCATGTGGTACTTCACGTCGCCCGAGTGCGCCGGATCGTCGGGGTGGTCGAACTTGCCTTCGAACTCGGCGAACAGCTTCTGCGGCGGCTTGCCAAGCACGTTGACCAGCACGTTGAGGCGGCCGCGGTGGGCCATGCCGAGCACCATGTCATTCATGCCGTCGGCGCCACCGCGGCGGATCAGTTCGTCGAGCAGCGGAATCAGGCTGTCGCCGCCTTCGAGCGAGAAGCGCTTCTGGCCGACATACTTGGTGTGCAGGTAGCGTTCGAGGCCGTCGGCCTGCACGAGCTTCTCGAGCACGCGCTTCTTGTCATCGACGCTGAGGGCATAGTCCCCGGCGGCGCGTTCGAGTTGGCCGTGCACCCACTGGCGCTGCTCGACGTCGGAGATGTGCATGAACTCCGCACCGATGCTGCCGGCGTAGGTCGCCTTCAGGCGCGCGACCAGGTCGCGCAGCTTGAGGCGCTGCGGGCCTGCGAGCGAGCCGGTGCTGAATTCGATGTCGAGGTCGGCGCCAGTCAGCCCGTGGAAGGCCGGGTCGAGGTCGGGAGCGGACGGCCTTGGCAGCAGGCCGATCGCTTCGAGGTCGGCTGCCGGAAACGCATGCTCCATGTCGAGCGGGTCGAGTTTCGCGGCGAGGTGTCCGCGCGAGCGGTACGCAGTGACCAGCTTGAGCACGCCCGCCTGCTTCTGCGAGATCGCTTCGCCGGCGGCTGCTTTCGCTGGCGCGGACCCGCGACCGTTCTGCTTCTGCGCCGCCTCGATGCGCGCGATCGCGGCCGAGTGTGGCTGATCACCGGCTTCACGACCCTTGAGCCGGGAGAAGAACTCCTGCCATTCCGGTGCAACGCGGGCGGGGTCGCTCAACCACGATTCGTACAGATCGTCGACGTAGGCGGCATTGCCACCGGAAATCGGCGAGGTCGCCTGGAATTGCTGGAGAAGACTGGGTTGGGAAGGATTTGCGCTCACGCTGCCACCAATGCAGACGAAAAGGCGCGCCGGTTGCGCGCCTTGGGGTGTGCTCGCCGTGGCCGTCGCTTGCCCGGCTGACATAACAGCCGAAGTATAGCCGTTCAGCGCTGATTGTTGCAGGCGCACAAACCCGTTGTATGGGCGCGGGTCAGGAACGCAAGCCGCCGACCGGCGACACGCTTCTAAAACGAAAGCAGGCGCAGCTCCTCGCTCGGCGCGGATCGCTCCCAGACCTGGTCGAAGAGGGCGGTCAACTGCGCATGCCGACCCGGCGCATAGGTCGATCCCTCGCCATCCGGCCGGATGCCGAGCGGGCGGAACAGGTAGCCGCGGCGGTCGTTGAGCAGGAATGCGGCCGCGTATTGCAGATCCTGCTCGTCGATCGGCGTGCGGATCGCGATCGCGCTCGGCAGGCGCTGCGCCAGCGCGATGAGGCGATGGCCGTCGGCGACTGCCTTGCGCGGGTCCTGCACGATCACGCGCACCCGCGCGTGTCGGCCCGACAGGGCGATACGCTTGATTTCATCGAGCGCAACCAGTGTGTCGAGCAGGAACGGATCGAGGTCGCGCGTGTAGATCGCGAGCTCGTACTTCGCGTCCGCCAGCAGGCTGGCGATCGCGTCGCGCGCCTGCTCGCGGTCCGCGGCGAGCAGCACGCGTGCCTCGGGGATCGGCGCTAGCTGCGCCTGCTCACGCGGTGCGGCGGGCGCGACAGCCAGGCGCATCGTCTGGTGCTCGATGCCGCATTCGAGGAAACGCTCGCCGACGGCCTCGAAACCGAGCCGGGTATAGAACGGTATCGCGTGGACCTGCGCGTGCAGTTCGATGCTGGCGATGCCGAGCGACCGCGCCTGCTCGATCAGTACGCGCATGATCGCCTCGCCGACGCCCTTGCCGCGCCATTCGGCGAGCACCGCGACGCGGCCGACGGTCGCCGCGGTCGCCGGTGGGTTCGCCGCCGGTGGCACCAGGCGACCGGTGCCGATCGCGTTTCCGTCCGCGTCGCGCGCGATGACGTGGCGTGCGAGCGGGTCGAGCGTGTCGATTTCGTCCTCGCGCGGGACCTGCTGCTCGACCACGAAAACCTGTTCCCGCACGCTGCGCAGGTCGTCGAAGTCGGCCTCCCACGATGCCGGTTCGACGTGGAAGTCCTGGCGGATCATCGGCGACTCCCGTGGTCGCGCGCATTCTCCCTCGCGGGAGCACTTTTCCCGGGAGCGGCGGAAGCGGCGATGCTCCTGGTGTTTTGCGTACTCATCGACTACTCCGCGAACGGCGAGGATGCACGAGCGCGTAGTGTCCCGCATCGACGAGCGCGCGCAACAGCGCGAGGTCACGCGCGTTGCCGGTCGCGAGCGGGAATTCGTCGAGCATTCCGGCGGTCCGCGCCAGCGACCGCGAGCATGCGTGGCCTTCGCCGGCGACGAACAGCAGCGCGCCGCGCCCGTCGCGCATCCATGCGCAACGCGACCAAGGATTGCGTCGCACGCTCGCTCCGCTTGCCACCGCGCGCAGGAACATCGCGTCGCTGAGACGACGGGGCGGCGCAGCGGCCAGCTGCGCGCTGCGATAGCGGGTAATGAAGCCGCCGAACCACGCGCGCAAAGAAGCCAGCGCGACCGGCGTGTCGAGCTTCAGCCATGGCATCGCCTGCGCCACGCGCGCGATCGCCGCATCGTCGATCTCGCCATCGCCGCGCGCAGACGCGAGGTCGGCATCGGTGTAGCGAGCCTCTTCCGGCAACCGCTCGATCAGGTGGTCGACGAAATCGCCGAGCAGGTCCGCCTGCGATGGTGCGCGCATGCCTACCGAATACGTCATGCACGCGCCCACGGCGATGCCATGATGTGGAACGCCCGGCGGCAGATAGAGCATGTCCCCTGGTTCGAGCACCCAGTCCTGCGTCGGCGTGAATTCGCGCAGCAGTTTCAGCTCGGAATCGTCGCGGAACGCCTTCGGCGCGTGTGCGTCCGTGCTGATTTGCCAATGCCGGCGGCCAAGTCCCTGCAGCAGGAACACGTCGTACTGGTCGACATGCGCGCCGACCGAACCGCCGTCCTCTGCATAGGAAATCATCACGTCGTCGACGCGCCAGCTCGGCAGGAACGAAAAGTGCCCGAGCAGGGCAGCCACGTCGGCATCCCACTTGTCGACGTCCTGTACCAGCAGGGTCCAGCGCGTCTTCGGCAAGGTCGCGAAATCGCCTTCGGCGAACGGGCCGCTGCGCAACGTCCAGCGGTCTAGCTTCGGTTCGTGGATCGCGATGCGCGACAGGGCCAGATCCTCGCAGGCGAGTCCGGCGAGGTCGTCCGGTGTGACGGGATTGCGGAAATCGGTGAACGCACCACGGACCAGCAGGGGACGCTTCTGCCAGTAATCGCGCAGGAAG
>Ga0209023_10001026_pt1 | contig 39304 bp, 36 predicted proteins | sample LakOneMetagenome_FD_187468 | JGI IMG/M metagenome (GOLD analysis project Ga0209023, IMG submission 187468) | Freshwater and sediment microbial communities from Lake Erie, Canada (SPAdes) (version 2) | ecosystem: Environmental > Aquatic > Freshwater > Lentic | place: Lake Erie, Canada...
ACTCGGAGACATCCTCGGCAAACTTTTTGAGCAGACGTACGCCCTGATCGGGGCGGGACTGTTCACGACCACGGAACAAAATCATGGCCTTGACCTTGTCGCCGGCTTTCAGGAAGCCTTCGGCGCGCTTGCGCTTGGTCTCGTAGTCGTGGGTGTCAATCTTGAGACGGAAACGAACCTCTTTCAGGATCGTGTTCGCCTGGTTGCGCCGGGCCTCTTTGGCCTTCTGCGCAGCCTCGTACTTGAACTTGCCGTAGTCCATGATCTTGGCCACGGGCGGCTTGGCTTCAGGGGCGACTTCGACGAGGTCGAGGTCGGCATCCTGGGCAAGGCGCAGGGCAACATCAATCGCCACGACACCGACCTGTTCGCCGTTGGGACCAACGAGACGAACTTCGGGGACGCGTATACGGTCATTTGTACGGGGATCGCTGATGCGTCTCTCCTCTTGGTTAACTTCGTGGTCACAACCGGATGACGGATGCCACCGGCAGACGAAGAGAGGAAAATCACGAGCGTTTCCACGAACTCTCTTGTTCGTGTATTCACACGGCACCCTTGCTGCCTTCGTCTGCTGGAAACCAGCGAACGACGACGGAGTGCGAACTACCCGGTAACCTTGATGAAGCGGTCAAGCGCGGGTGGGAGATTCTCCACTTTCGTACCGAAACCAATGTCTCGGAACCGACGTAACTCTAGCAGAGGATGGCAGTGAGTACTAATTACGACCAGGAAACAGCACAGGCGATGCGCGATATCGCGGACGTCGCCGCAGTGGAGATCATCACCACCGCCGCCGTTCACCTGATGAGCGCCGCAGCCGTGAAGTGCGGCCTCGCCGATGACCCCGATTCCCAAACCGACCTCGACGAGGCCCGCAAGCTCATCACCGCCCTCGCCGGCTTGGTGACCGCCGCGGCCCCCGACATCGCCGACATGCACGCCCGCAGCCTGCGCGATGGTCTGCGTTCGGTGCAGCTTGCCTTCCGCGAGGCCTCGGCCATTCCCGACCCGATCGGACAGGGCCCGGGCGAGAAGTTCACCGGTCCGGTGAACTGAACCGGTGGACCTTCGCCTGCTTATTCCCTTCCGCCGCGCTGCGAAACTCGCCCAGATGGCTACGCCCGAGCGGAGGCGTATCTTCTACGTTCTGTTCATCGGGTATTTCGTCGCGCTGGTGCTGTCCTTCACCATCCTCCCCGGACCGTGGATCTGGTTCGTGCTGATCGCCGATTTCGTCGCCCTGACCGTCCTGGGCAACTACTGGGCGAAAGACGATGCCCGAGGCGGCAAGCGCCCGTAGCAGCACTGCCGGCTCAGGCCTGGCAGGTCAGGCCTGACAGCTCGGGCACCAGTAGGTGTTGCGTCCTTCGAGTTCCGTACGACCGAGGGTGCCTTGGCGGATCCGCGTGCCGCAGCGGCGACAGGGTTGCCCGGCCCGGGAATAGACCCAGAGCCGGGCTCCTCGCCGGGTATTGCCGGTCGTGGTGCGTTCGACACGATCCCGATTGGCCTGGATCAGGCGGTACGCCAGGGCGATCAACCCCTCGGGATCGGTCACCTCGGTCATCGGCCTCGTCGGCAGCAGGCCCCGCAGGAAGCACAGTTCATTGACATAGACGTTGCCGAGGCCGGCGAGATTTCGCTGGTCGGCCAAGGCCACGGCCACCGGTGTGTACGGCCGGGCGACGAGTCGGCGCAGGGCTTCGGCCGCGTCCCAGTCGGAGCCGAGCAGGTCGGGGCCGAGGTACGCCATTTCCGCGTCCTCCGCGGCCCGCGGCATCAGCTCGAGCAGGCCCAATTCAAAGCCCACGGCCACCCAGTCGAGGGTTTCGAGCACGATCCTGGCCTGGAAGGCTGGTCGCTGCCACCGCGTTCCGTGACGGTACAGGTGCCAGGATCCCTCCATTTTCAGGTGGGAGTGCACGCTGACGCTGTCCGTGTGCATCAGCAGGTGCTTTCCGCGACTGGCGACGTTCTGCATCGTCTCCCCGGTGAGGTCGACGGTTGCGAATTCCGGAACGCGGATGTCGCAGCGACTGAGGACCCTGCCGCTGAGGGCGTCATCCAGGGATCGCGCTTCCCGGAACACGGTGTCGCCTTCAGGCACTGAGCCTCAGCCCCTTCGGGGTGAGGGTGAATCCCGCGCCCTGCAGTTGAGTTCCGACATCCGTGCCGATCACGAAGACCCCATTGACGGTTTCCACGGCGATCCTGTCGATTCGTCCGGCTGTCACCACGGCCGCAAGGCTCGCGGCAGCGGCCGCCAGCAGGGCGTCATCCGCGGAATACGAGAGCACGGTCTTACCGCCGCGTTCGACGTAAAGCGCGAGCACGCCGTCGACGAGTACGACCACGGCACCGGACTTGCGTCCCGGACGGTGTCCGGTGCCTTCCGCAAGCGGCGGCCAGGGCAACATGGCACCGTATGGATTTGCCGGATCCGTGGCAGCGAGCGTGAGGGCGACGGTACGGCGACGCCCGGGATCCTCGGAGGCGGCGGCGAAGGACCGCAGCCGGTCGATGGTTCCTCCGCCGGCGAACTGGGCGGCACCGAGGCCGTCGACGAAGTATCCACGCCGACAGCGTCCGGTCTCCTCGAAGCCGCTGAGCGTGCGGTAGACGAGCGCGAAACCACCGACCACGCCTTCGGCCTGGACGGCGCCGCGCGTGACGACGCCGTAGCGTTCAAGCAGGGTTTCACCGAGGGCGTGCGCGCGCCGGGTCGCCACGGACTCCGCGAGCGGCAGGATCGACCACCGCCCGGAGACCGTGGGCGGGCCGCCCCTGGTGGGCAGCGCCGAGCGCGGCACGGACCCACCGCGGTGCATTCGCGCGCGCGGCATGGCCCGAGTGGGTTTATGGGACGTTCGACCGCCGTTCAGGCGCGAGCGCATGGGGGCGAAAGTGTCGTTACTGATCAGCCCGGCCCAGACCAGGTCCCAGAGCCCGTCGACCAGGTCGGCGTCCACCGTGCTGCCCACCGCGTCGGAAAGCTGCCGGAAGAAATAGCCGCCACCGCCACCCAGGGTCGCCAGGACTTCCTGCTGCAGTTCCGTCAGTTCCCGGTCAAGCGGCGCCGGGAGCGTCAGTGGCGCCGTCTCGGCCAGGTGCAGGCTGATCCAGCCGTCATTCCCGGCGAGTGAGCCCGCTCCGGCCCAGAGCACCTCCCCCGCATTCGTCAGCTCGTCGAGCATCCCGGGCAGGTACCCCTCGACCCGGGCCGGCAGGATCAATGATTCCCACGCCGAGGCGGGGATACGGGCACCCTCGAGCTGTTCGATGACCGCCGCCACGCCGTCAACGCCGCGCAGCCGCCCGCCGACATGTTGCCATTCCGGCAAAAATCGGGCCAAGGTCACCTGGTCGACGGGTTCAACCTCGTGCCGGAGTGCGGCGAGCGAGCGGCGGCGCAAGCGGCGCAGCACTTCGGCGTCGCACCATTCGGTGCCGGTGCCGTTCGGGCGAAATTCGCCCGCCACGATGCGCCGGGAATCGGCAAGTCGTTGGAGCACCTGCTGCATGACCGCCGTTCCGAGTCCGAATCGCTCGGCCGCGGCCTCGGTGGTGAATGGTCCGTGCGTGCGTGCGTAGCGGCTCACCAGGTCACCGAGCGGGTCGGCGACGGATTCGCTGAAGACACGCGGAATTCCCAGCGGCAGCGGAACACCCAGCGCGTCACGCAAACGACTGGCATCTTCGATCACCGCCCACCACTCGCGGCCGGCGTAACTCATGGTCACCGCCCGTTTGGCCACCACCAGGGCGGTGAGATGGGCGAGCCAGTCGGCCTGGACACCCTCCGACACGCGCGGGCCCACTTCCTCGAGGGTGAGCGGCCCGAGCCCTCGGATCAGGTCGAAAATGCCCTCCAAGCCTTTCGCCTGTCGATCGGGAGCGAGCCGCTGCAGTTCCTGGTCGGTCGCCTCGATCACCAGCGGGTCGAGGAGTTCGCGCAGTTCGACCCGGCCGAGCAGTTCCGAGAGCAGGCTCGAGTCGATCGACAAGGCCGTCGCTCGTCGTTCCGCGAGGGGCGTGTCCCCCTCGTACATGAACGCTGCCACGTAGCCGAACAGCAGGGTGCTCGCGAACGGGCTCGCTGTGTCGGTCTGCACCTCCATCAGGCGGATCGAACGGGATTCGATCTGTTTGGCCAGCCGGGCCAGCGCCGGCAGGTCATAGACATCCTGCAGGCATTCGCGCACGGTCTCGAGGATGATCGGAAAGGTGGGGTATTCGCGGGCCACGTCCAGCAACTGGGCGGCCTTCTGCCGCTGCTGCCACAGCGGCGACCGCGAACCCGGGTTGTAGCGTGGCAGGAGCAAGGCGCGGGCGGCGCATTCGCGAAAACGCGAGGCGAAGAGCGCCGAACCCCCCACCTGCTCGGTGACGATCTGTTCAAGCTCGTCGGGGTCGAAGACGAAAAGCTCCGCGCCGGGCGGCTCGGCTCCGGTGTCGGGAATGCGCACGACGATGCCGTCGTCGCTCGCGACGCAGTTGCCGTCCAGGCCGAACTGCTCGCGCACCCGGGCGCCCACGGCAAGGGCCCATGGCGCGTGCACCTGCATGCCGTACGGGGAATGCAAGATGACCCGCCAGTCCCCCAGCTCATCGGTGAACCGTTCGACCACGAGGGTACGGTCGGTCGGCAGGTAACGCGTGGCGAGGCGCTGTTCATTCAGGAAAGCCAGCAGGTTGGTGATCGCCCGGTCGCCGAGGCCCGCCGCGGCGCAGCGTTCCCGCGCGGCGTCGCCGGAGAGCGCCGACACCTCGCGCACGAACACGCCGATGGCTTCGCCGAGCTCCGCCGGCCGCCCTTGGCCGTCACCCTTCCAAAACGGCAGGCGTCCCGGCTCACCGAAGGCCGGCAGCACGAGTACGCGGTCGTGGGTGATCTCCTGGATGCGCCAACTCGTCGTGCCGAGGGCGAAGACGTCCCCGACCCGGGACTCGTAAACCATCTCCTCATCGAGTTCACCGACGCGTTTGCCGCCCACCGCGTCACCGCCCACCATGAAAACGCCGAAGAGCCCGCGGTCGGGAATGGTGCCGCCGCTGGTGACGGCCAGCCGTTGCGCGCCCGGGCGTCCGGTGAGCGTGCCGGCCACGCGATCCCAGATGATGCGCGGGCGCAGCTCCGCGAACTGGTCGGAGGGATACCGGCCGGCCAGCAGGTCCAGGGTGGCCTCATACGCGGAGCGCGGCAGGCCGGCGAACGGGGCGCTGCGCCGGAGAGAGTCAAACCATTCCTCCACGTCGATTTCCTCCAGCGCGACGGCGGCCACCGTCTGTTGGGCGAGGATGTCGAGGGGGTTGGTCGGAACTCGGAGCGACTCGATCTGGCCGGTGAGCATCCGCTCGGCGGTGACAGCGGCGTGGATCAGGTCCGCCCGGTGCTTGGGGTAGATCACACCACGCGAGATCTCGCCGACCTGGTGGCCGGCCCGCCCGACGCGCTGCAGGGCGCTGGCCACCGACGGCGGGGACTCCACCTGCACCACTAGGTCGACGGCACCCATGTCGATGCCGAGTTCGAGGGTGGAGGTGGCCACGACGCACCGAAGCCGCCCGGACTTCAGGTCGTCTTCGATGAGCGCGCGCTGTTCCTTGCTCACCGAGCCGTGGTGCGCCCGGGCCAGCACAGCCTCGGCGCCGGCGGTCTGTCCGCTGGCCCCGAGCAATTCGGCCGGCGGCCTGGGGCGGGGAGCAGATGCCTCGGCACCGTCGATGGCCCCGGTCGCCGCGTCGTTGAGGCGTTCGACGTAGATCTCGTTGAACCGGGCCGTGAGGCGTTCCGTCAAGCGCCGGGAGTTGGCGAACACGATCGACGAGGAATGCGCCAGCACCTCGTCGACAATGGCTTCCTCGACATGCGGCCAGATTGACCCGGTCTGCGCGGACGAGGCCGACGTGGAACCTTCGCGCGGCGCCACCGGGCCCAGCTGGCTCATGTCGTCGACCGGCACGACGACGCGCAGGTCGAATCGCTTCGGTGACGGTGGCGCCACGATCTGCACGGGAGCGCTCCCGCCGAGAAACCGTGCCACTTCGGTGTGCGGCCGCACGGTGGCCGAGAGGCCGATGCGCTGCGCCGGCTTGGCCAGCAGGGCGTCGAGGCGTTCGAGGGAGACCGCGAGGTGGGCGCCGCGCTTGCTCGCGGCCACGGCGTGCACCTCGTCGATGATGACCGTGTCCACCCCGCGCAACGATTCCCGCGCCGCGGAGGTGAGCAGCAGGAAGAGGGACTCCGGCGTGGTGATCAGAATATCCGGCGGTGACTTCACCATGGTCCGGCGTTCGGCGGCCGGGGTGTCTCCGGATCGCACACCGACAGTCACCAGCGGTACCGGCAACCCGAGCCGTTCCGCGGCGCGGGTGATTCCCACCAGCGGGGCGCGCAGGTTGCGCTCCACATCCACTCCGAGCGCTTTCAGCGGGGAAATGTAGAGCACTCGGGTCGATGGCGCCGTGGTCGACGCCGGCGCTGACGTTTCCCCGGCTCGGGCCCCCAGCCGGTCGATGGCCCAGAGAAAAGCGGCGAGTGTCTTTCCGGAACCGGTCGGGGCGACCACCAGGGCGTGCGATCCGCCGGAGATGGCCTCCCAGGCACCGAGTTGCGCGGCGGTGGGCGCAGGAAATGTCTGTTCGAACCATGCCCGGGTCGCGGGTGAAAACCGATCAAGCACCGTCATTGTTCTATTCTGACTGCACCGGCGCTCACGCGGACGCGACGAGCTGCACTCGCAGCGAATCCACGCCCGTGGCGATCAGGTCGTTCTCGGACCATCGCATCGCCAGCCGGGCGAGGGTGGCGTCGAGCTCGGCCTGGGTGAGCCCATCAACAAGCTCCAGCCGCACGATGAGCTCCGGGCCGCTCAAGCGCGCGCCCGGATCGCCGGAAACAAGCTGAACGGTGAGCACGGACAGTTCCGTTGCCACCGAGGCCTCGAACGCCGACCTGACCGGAACACTGGCGTAACTCGGCGTCCACGGCAACGACTGGGCGATGGCCCAGAGCGCCGGACGTCGGATCACGTACTCAGACGGTGAGGTCGGGTCGACAACGACAAGATCGGTGTTCTCCTGCGCGGCGGCGAGGGCCACCCGCACAGCGTCGGCAGGTACCGGGCGCGCATCGGGATTCCACGCGCTCATCGCGGCGGCTGAGGTGAAGGCCGGAAGCACGTTTCGCCCGTCGGGGCCGGCCACCGTGATGATCGACAGTTCCTGGGTCTTGTCGACCGTCAGGCCGCTCTCAGTCTGCCCGACCTCGCCGAGGGCCGTCACCAGGGGAATCAGCAGCCGCGATCCCCGAATGGCGTCGATCACGCTTTCCTCGCCGCTTTCCCGTTCGTGAAAGCGGCGTAGCGCCGCGACCAGAGCTGCGGGCGCGAGGCCGTCATCGTCCGCCGCCACATCGGGTTCGAATCTGCGCCCGGCCCAGGGCTGACCCGCAGAATCAGCGCCGCCGGGGCCGGACGGCATCCCGCTGGAACCGAGGTTACGAGCCCGAGACATCCAGGGCCTCGGCGAGGGTGAAGTTGCCCGCATACAGCGCTTTTCCCACGATGGCGCCCTCCAGGCCCAGCGGAACGAGTTCACGCAGCGCAATGAGGTCGGCCAGGCTGGACACGCCTCCGGAAGCGATCACCGGGCGACTCGTCTTGGCCAGGATCTGACGCAGCAGCTCGATATTGGGTCCCTGCAGGGTGCCGTCCTTGGTGACGTCGGTGACGACGTACCGCGCGCATCCGGCGGATTCAAGGCGCTCGAGAACTTCCCAGAGGTCGCCACCGTCCTTGGTCCAGCCACGGGCGGACAGCGTCGTGCCGCGCACATCGAGGCCGACAGCAACAGCTTCGCCGTACTGAGCGATCACGCTTGCAGCCCACTCCGGGTTCTCCAGGGCCGCGGTTCCGAGGTTTATCCGCTTCACGCCGGTGCCCAAGGCCGCTTCAAGCGATTCGTCGTCCCGGATGCCGCCGGACAGCTCGATGTTCACGTCCTTCACCTGGCGGATGACTTTCTTGATCACCGTGGTGTTGTCACCTCGACCGAAGGCGGCGTCAAGGTCAACGAGGTGGATCCACTCCGCGCCTTGGCGCACCCAGTCGGCTGCGGCGTCATCCGGAGTGCCGTAGCTGGTCTCGGTGCCGGCGCGTCCCTGCGTCAGTCGCACGGCTTTACCGTCGGCGACGTCAACGGCCGGAAGGAGCACGAGACGCGGGGTGTGGGTGAATTCACTCATAGATATCCTTGCTTTGTGGCCGCGTTCGCAGCCGAATTGAACACAAAAGACTTAGTCCTGCAGGGTGGCGATCCAGTTCTTCAGCAGCAGGATGCCCGCCGCCCCCGACTTTTCCGGGTGGAACTGTGTCGCCGACAGCGGCCCGTTCTCGACGGCAGCCAGGAATGGCGAGCCGTGCTCGGCCCAGGTCAGGCGTGGCTGCGGGAACGGCGGCTGCACGTCCAGGGTCCACTCCTGAGCGGCATAGGAGTGCACGAAGTAGAAGCGTTCCTGGTCGAGGCCACGAAAGAGAACCGACGCCGGGTCGGGGGTGACCGTGTTCCATCCCATGTGCGGAAGGATCGAGGCAGCGAGCTCGGTCACGCTGCCGGGCCATTCGCCCAGTCCCTCGGTGTCGATACCGCGCTCCACGCCATGTTCGAAAAGCACCTGCATTCCCACGCAGATACCCAACACCGCGCGCCCGCCGGCGAGGCGGCGGTCGACAATATCGTCTCCACGCACGTCCTTGAGCGCGGACATCACGGCACTGAACGCGCCGACTCCCGGCACGACCAGACCATCCGCTTCCAGCGCCACGGTGCGGTCGCGGGTCAGGGTGACCTCGGCACCCGCCAGCTCCAGCGCTTTCACGGCAGAGTGCACGTTGCCCGTTCCGTAGTCCAGAACGACGACGCTCGTCACAGCGCCCCCTTGGTCGACGGGATGCCACTGACCAGTGGGTCCAGCGCCTTGGCTTGCCGGAACGCACGGGCGAATGCCTTGAATTCAGCCTCCGCGATGTGATGCGGGTCACGCCCGCCCTGCACCGTGACGTGCACGGTCAGCCCGGCATTGAAGGCGATGGCTTCGAATACGTGGCGCACCATCGATCCGGTGAAGTGTCCGCCGATCAGGTGGAATTCAAAGCCGACCGGCTCCCCGGTGTGCACGAGGTAAGGGCGCCCGGAAATGTCCACGACCGCCTGGGCGAGGGCTTCATCCAGCGGTACCAATGCGTCGCCGTAGCGAGAGATCCCGGTTTTGTCCCCCAGCGCCTGCTTGATCGCCTGGCCGAGCACAATGCCCACGTCTTCCACGGTGTGGTGCACATCGATTTCGATGTCCCCGTGGGCCCGGACGGACAGGTCCGTCAGGGAGTGCTTGGCGAACGCGGTGAGCAGGTGGTCGAAGAACGGCACCGTTGTGTGAATCTCGCTCACCCCGGTTCCATCCAGGTTGAGCGAAAGGTCAATGCTCGATTCGCTGGTCTCGCGCTGCAGGTGGGCGACGCGCGGCACGGCCGGCGTGGAAGAAGAGCTCATTGACGTAGTTTATTCGGCTCCGGCCACACTGGGCCGACCGAGCCGTGCCAGGGCCTCCAGGAATGCCGTCGTTTCGGCTCGGGTGCCGGCAGAGACCCGCAGGTGGCCGGCAATGCCGCTGTCCCTGATCAGGATGCCTTCAGCCAGCAGCGCTTCAAAGGTGGCGTGCGGCTCGGCGACGCCGCCGAAGAGAACGAAGTTGCTTCCGGATGCGTGCGGCGCGTACCCGAGCCGGCTGAGCTCGATGACGAGCCGGTCGCGCTGCTCACGGATGTCATCGACCATGGCCAGCATCTCGTCGGTGTGGGCCAGTGCGGCGTTGGCGGCCGCCTGGGTGAGGGCGGAGAGGTGGTAAGGCAGGCGCACCAGCCGAAGCGCATCTGTTACCGCCGGGTCCGCGGCCAGATAGCCGACCCGGGCCCCGGCGAAGGCGAAAGCCTTGCTCATGGTGCGCGATACAAGCAGACGTTCGCGACCGGGAAGCAGGGTGAGGGCGCTCGGCTTGCCGACCTCCTCGAATTCGGCATAGGCCTCGTCCACGACGACGATTCCACGACTGGCCTCGTACACCGCGGCAATTGTTTCGAGGCTCATACTCGTGCCGGTGGGATTGTTCGGCGAGCACAGGAATACGAGGTCGGGGCTGGTGCGCTGCACCCAGTCGACGGCGGTTTGCGGCGACAGTTCGTACTCGGCGTCACGACCGCCGGCGATCCACTCGGTTCCGGTGCCGGACGCGAGAATGGAATACATGGAATAGGTCGGAGAAAACCCGAGTACGGAACGGCCCGGGCCACCGAAAGCCTGCAGTACTTGCTGGAGCACTTCGTTGGAACCGTTGGCGGCCCAGATGTTGTCGGCTGTGAGCCCGTGGCCCAGGTATCCGGCCAGGCGTTCGCGCAGCTCCGTGAACTCACGATCCGGGTAGCGATTGACGGTCAGCACCGCCTGGGCGAGCGCCCGAACGATGTCCAGTGCTACCGGCTCAGGAATGGAATGCGTGTTCTCGTTCACGTTCAGGGCCACCGGAACGTGAAGTTGCGGGGCGCCGTAGGGAATCTGACCTCGGAGGTCGTCACGCAGGGGAAGGTCGTTGAGACTAATCACTCTTCCATGCTACGGCGGGGCGGCGCGCGACGTTCGCGCTGTCGCCTGCCGACTAGTAGTTGTTGGGAAGTGCGAGTCGCTGCCCCGCCTGCACGGAGTCGCTGTGCAGCTGATTCAGACTGACGATGTCCATGACGACGTCGCGGGGATCGCGGCTGGGCGCGATGCTCTCCGCCACGTCCCACAGTGACTCTCCCGCGGAAACCGTGATGTAGGAGAACGACACCAATTCCGTCTTCAGGGTGCCGGTGACGCCTCCCGCGTCGGGACCGGAGGCGAAAGCCCCACCACTGTTGAGTGCGATCGCGATGGCAACGACCACGAGGGGCGTTGCGACAAGGGCCGTGATGACGCCCCGTCCGCGGCGGGTCAAGCGAAGCCGCGGGTTGGTGGGTGCTGTACTCATGATGAACCTCCAAGTGTGAGTCGTGCAGTTGCGCATCCGGCTCTCGGCCGGGAGAGCCGGATACGAAACTATGTTCCGAATGTATCTTCGAATATTCGAACAATCAAGCTTTTTCATCACTTTTTTCGAAAACTTTCCGCGACATGCTCGAATAAATGTTTGTTTTAGGGCGTGAACTGGATAAAGTTTCGATAGAGAGAGATTATTCATTTCGAACTCAACCAGAGACCACCGACATTCCCGTCCACCGGCCAGATTCCAGCCGCAGCGGGCCCCACTCGAGGAGCAACAACGTGACGAAAGACACCACCGGTTCCCGCGACAAGGTCGGTACCAGGCGCCGCAAGAGCCTGAGCAATCGACAGCTCGCCATTCTCGACGTGATCCAGCGCTCGGTCGGCCAACGCGGTTACCCGCCGAGCATGCGTGAAATCGGTGACGCCGTCGGGCTCGCATCCCTGTCGAGCGTCACCCACCAGCTCAACCAGCTGGAGCTGAGTGGATACCTCCGGCGCGATCCCAATCGTCCCCGCGCTCTGGAAGTGCTCATCGAAGTTCCCCGCTCGGTGGAGGACCCCACCGTTCGCGAGGGCGAGAACTTCCACAGCCCGGTTCAGGTCGGCGACGCAGCCATGGTGCCCCTGGTCGGACGCATCGCGGCCGGCGTGCCGATCATGGCCGAGCAGCAGATAGACGAGATCTTCCCCCTCCCCCGGCAGCTCGTCGGGAAGGGCGAGTTGTTCATGCTGAAGGTCATCGGTGAATCCATGATCGACGCCGCGATCTGTGACGGTGACTGGGTGGTCATCCGCCAGCAGAAGACGGCAGAGAACGGCGAGATCGTGGCAGCCATGCTCGACGGTGAGGCCACCGTGAAGGTGTTCCGCCAGCGGGACGGTCACACCTGGCTGCTGCCCCGCAACACCAACTTCGAGCCCATCGTCGGCGACTTCGCCGAGATCCTCGGCAAGGTGGTCGCGGTACTGCGTTCAGTGTGATTCATGGCGTCCCCGGCAGATCTGTGATCAACGTGCTCGGCGCGACTCGCACGGTGACTTGTTACGTGTGTCTTACGTGTTTCTCTTTTCAGGCTTATAGCGGTTATCTCGCAGGTAGCATCGCTGTCAGCCGTTGATCACACCGTCTCGACAGTCTGTGAATCCCGTGAATCATGGCGTGTCCATCACACCATGCACCAAGGGAAACCATGACCGATACGGCTGCGGTCGACGACACGACTCCGCTCGATGACACGACACCGATCGACGATATGACCTGGCTCCTCTCGGCCTCGTCCGCGTCCGTGAGGACAGCTGAACCACCCGTGACTGCCCACCGTGGTCGGCGGTTCTATCTGACGGTGTCCACCAAGTACGTCATCGCCGTCGCCTTCGCCGTGCTGTGGACCGGAGTCGCAGTGTGGCTCTCCCAGCCCTGGATCAGGGACCTCACGCTGTCCTTCGGAGCTCCGGTCGCATGGATCATCGTGTCCCTGGTGGCGTATCTGCCGGGTTACGTGGTGTCACTGATGGCGATGTCGCTCATCCTTGACCGCCAACCCCGGCTCACCGTCGTGTATCCGACGACCGCCCTCACGATCATCGTGGCGGCCCGGAATGAGCAGTCCGGTATCGCGGAAACCATCCGGTGCCTGGGCGCGAGCGATTATGCCGGTGCGATCACAGTCATCCTGGCCGACAACGGCTCGACGGACGAGACGATCGTCCGGGCGGAGCGCGCTGCGGGGCTGATCGGGGTCGACCTGCTGGTGGTTCGCGAGCAACGCGCCGGCAAGTCCAATGCCCTCAATGCGGCTCTCGTGCATGTTTCAACAAAGTACGTGATCACCGTGGATGCCGATACCCTGCTGCACCGCGACGCCCTGCGCCGACTGATTTCACGCCTGGAATCCGCGCCTGAGAACACTGTGGCCGTGGCCGGGACGGTGCTCGTTCGCAATTCCCGCAATAATATGCTCACTCGGATGCAGGAATGGGACTATTACCTCGGCATCGCCGGCGTGAAGCGCATGCAGGGTCTGTACCAGTCCACCCTGGTCGCCCAGGGCGCATTTTCGGTCTATCTCACCGACAGCGTGCGTGGGATCGGTGGTTGGCCCGATGCCATCGGTGAAGACATCGTGATGACGTGGAAGCTCCTGGAGCAGGGCGACCGGGTGATCTTCGAGCCCACCGCCGTGGCATTCACCGACGCTCCCGACGAACTCCGGCACTTCATGCGCCAGCGTGCCCGCTGGGCTCGCGGCATGCTCGAAGGCATCCGCGCGGTCCCGCCGTGGAAACAGAAGCGCCGACTGGCCGGGCTGATCGCCGGCACCAACCTGCTGATTCCCTTTCTTGACATCGGCTACGCCCTGATCTGGCTGCCGGGCCTGATCCTGTTCCTCGTCTTCCAGGACGCGACGATCGTCTCGCTCTGGGCACTGACGGTGATCCCGGCCACACTCATAATCTACGGAGCCCTCAGACGCTACCAGCGTCGGTACGTCTTCGGCCCGCTCGGCCTTTTCGTGCGGAAGAACCTGCGCGGGTACCTGGCGTTCCTGCTGGTTTATCAGGTCTTCTGCTCCACGGCGGCCCTTGTGGGTTACGCCCAATTTCTCGCGGGGACCACCCGCCGCTGGAAATAGCGGTGATCCCCGTCACCGCCGGCTATGCGCCAGCCGATGCCCCGATGCGTTTCCGCACGATGCGCGTGGCCTTGAGCATGTTCTGCAGCGACTCCACGGTCTCCGCGTACCCGCGCGTCTTGAGTCCGCAGTCCGGATTCACCCACACTTGGCGCACCGGGACCGCCGCCACCGCCGACTCAAGGAGTTCGGTGAGTTCCGCGACGCCCGGCACCCGCGGGGAATGAATGTCCCATACTCCCGGGCCGATTCCATGGTCGAAGCCGCCTGCCTCGAGGTCATGCACGACGTCCATGCGCGACCGCGCCGCCTCGATACTCGTGACGTCGGCATCGAGGTTCGCGATGGCATCGAGGACAACGCCGAATTCCGAGTAGCACAGGTGCGTGTGAATCTGGGTCGTGTCGGCGACGCCGGCCGTGGCTAAACGGAACGATCCCACCGACCAGTCGAGGTACTCGGCGTGGTCCTTCTTCTTCAGTGGAAGGAGCTCACGCAGGGCAGGCTCGTCGACCTGCACGATTCCGATTCCTGCGGCCTCCAAATCACCGATCTCGTCGCGCAGGGCGAGCGCCACCTGGCGGGCCGTCTCACCCAGAGGCTGATCGTCACGAACGAACGACCACGCGAGGATGGTGACCGGTCCGGTGAGCATGCCTTTGACCGGCTTCTCGGTCAGCCCCTGCGTATAACTCGACCACTCCACGGTGATCGGCTTCGGACGCGACACATCGCCCCAGAGAATCGACGGCCGTGTGCACCGGCTCCCGTAGGACTGCACCCAGCCGTTCTCGGTGACGGCAAAACCATCGAGGTTCTCCGCAAAGTACTGAACCATGTCGTTGCGCTCCGGCTCGCCGTGCACGAGCACGTCAAGCCCGATCTCTTCCTGGAGTTCAATCACGCGGGCGATCTCCGCCTGCATCAGGGTGCGGTACTCATCCTCAGTCAGAGCGCCCTGGTGAAAACGCGCACGAGCCCGGCGGATGTCTCCGGTCTGCGGGAAAGAGCCGATGGTCGTCGTGGGCAGCAGTGGCAACCTCAGTGCCGCCTCCTGCGCTTTCAGCCGGGTGGCGTAATCACCCCGGGAGAAGTCTGTGTCCACCAACGCTGCGGCGCGCCCGCGCACGGCCCCGTCGCGCACGCCCGGGGCGGCTCGGCGGGTCGCGAGGGCGGAATCCGCTGCGCCCAGCTCCTGCTCAACGGCCGTGGCACCGAGGCGCAGACCCCTGGCCAGTGTGTGGACCTGACCGACCTTCTGGTCGGCGAAGGCGAGCCAACTGCTGAGGGGCTCTCCGAGCGATGATTCGTCGGCAACATCGTGCGGAACGTGCAGCAACGACGTGGAGGTGGAGACGGCCACGTTCGGCGACAGCTCTCGCAGGGCCACCGCTCGGTCGAGTGCCGCGCCCAGGTCGCCGCGCCAGATGTTGTGGCCGTCGATCACACCGGCCACCAGAACCTTCTCAGCCAGTCCCGGCGTCGACTCCGGCACGGTTCCCCGCACCAGGTCGAGCCCGATTGCCTCCACCGGCGTGGCGGCGAGCACGGGGAGCGCGTCATCAAGGCTGCCATAGGGCGCGGCCACAAAAATGGCCGGGCGACGGACCAACCGGCCCAGTGCCGCATACGACCAGGACAGGGCCAGGAGGGTGTCGTGCCGCGGAACGTCACTGCTCTCGCTCACGAGCCCGGGCTCATCTAATTGCACCCACTCAGCGCCGACGTCCACGAGTCGGTCCAGCAATGCCGCATACACCGGCAGCAGATCGTCGAGGCGAGACAGGGGCTCGAAGCCTGCCGGCGCCTCCTCACTCGCCTTGCTCAGCAAGAGGAAGGTGAGCGGACCGACGATGACCGGCCTGGTCACGAATCCCGCCTCCTTCGCCTCCACGAATTCTTGGACGATCCGGTCACTCGCCAGGGAGAACACGGTCTCCGGACCGATCTCGGGAACGAGGTAGTGGTAGTTGGAATCAAACCATTTGGTCATTTCAAGAGGGAGGTTGTCGCCTTCGCCGCGTGCCAGCGTGAAATAGCCCGCGAGGTCGATCCGACCATCGGCTCCCACCAGGGAGGCGAAGCGCGTGGGAACGGCGCCCACGGTCACCGCAGCGTCAAGCACCTGGTCGTAGTAGGAGAAGGACTCGGGAATGGCCGAGTCCGTGCGACCGAGTCCGAGCTCAGCCAGCCGCTCTCGCGTGGCGCCGCGAAGTTGGGCGGCGATGGCTTCCAGTTCGGCGACGGTGATCGAACCGGCCCAGAACGCTTCGACGGCCTTCTTCAGCTCACGGCGGCGGCCGATGCGTGGGTAACCCAGGATAGTGCCGGACGGAAACTCTGCGGTGGTGGTCATGCTGATTCCCTGACTGTGTGGGCCGCGACGTTCGCGACGGGGCGGATGGAAAAGGGGTGTCGGTATGGGGCAGCCGTCGGGAGGACGCCGCAACGGCGCAACACCTCAAGCACGGTTTCATGCTGGTTGAAGGCGTACAGGTGCACGCCGGGGGCACCGCCGGCAAGTACATCCGCAGCCAGCCGTGCGGCGTAGTCGATGCCGATCTCACGCTGGCCTTCGGCGGTCGGTTCAACCTCGAGGCTGATCGCCAACTCAGAGGGGAGCGCCTCGCCGGTCAGTTCGAGGATACGGCGCAGCCGACCAGGGGTTGTGACCGGCATGATGCCGGGAAGGATGGGGAACTTCACTCCGGCCTGGCGGGCGCGTTCGCTGAAGCACAGGAAATCGTCCGCGTGGAAGAACAACTGGGTGATCGCGAGGTTGGCGCCCGCCGCCTGCTTGGCCAGAAGGGTGTCGATGTCCTGCGTCGTGGAGCGCGACCGTGGGTGCCCGTTGGGGAACGCGGCCACCGAGATTCGCACTTTTTCACGGTCCTGCTTGACGCTACGGGCGCCGGGAAGCCCGGGAATGACGGTCTCGCGGTAGGGAACCCGTTCTGCTTGGACACGATGGATGAGCTGCACGAGCTCTGCGGCGCTGTGCAGGTCGCCCAGGAAGGACTCCCCCTCGGCCAGTCCTTGCGGCGGGTCCCCGCGCAGGGCCAGGAAATTCCGAATGCCCGCATCGAGGAATTCCCGGATCAAGACACTCGCCTCAGCGTGCGAGGACCCCACGCAGGTGAGGTGGGCCATCGGGTCCACCTCCGTGTGCGCGCGAATATAACGCAGCACCTCGAGGGAGGAATGGTGGCTGGATCCATTGGCCCCGTAGGTCACTGACAGGAAGTCAGGGCCGACCGCCGCCAGCCGGCCGATTGTGGCGTGCAGGGCGGATGCCGCGGCATCCGACTTCGGTGGATATAACTCGAACGAGAACGGCACCGGTGCCGCGGTGGGGTGATGTCGCGTTAGAGTCACGGTCTCCTCCTTCAGCAGAAGCGGGGTGCAGCGTTTGGCCGGGCGGCCGCAGACGGTCGGAGAGATCCGACCCAGTCTCGCGGGCGGGTGCCGGGCTCGGCTGTCGCTCCATGCCGTCCGGACAAACCCCGGGGGCAACGATTGACTAGAACCTATAACACCTCCCTCACCCCGGCCAGTGTGTGACGCCAGAAGTCCAGCCTGCCGGTGAGACCGCGAAAGCCGCCGTCCCGAACGGAACGGCGGCTTTCGACAGCGGGGCGGAGCGGCTCAGGCGGTGACGGCCGGCAGGCTCCGGAACGGCGTGAACTGCGGCTCGATCTCCGCCGTGACGAACGCGGTCACCTGGGTACCGGCCTCCACGTATTCGGTCGACACGACCCGGCCCTGCTCGTGCAGCACCGCGATCAGGTCTCCGCGGTCGTAGGGGATGAGCAACTCCAGTTCGATCTGCGGCGTGGGCAGCAGAGCGGAGATGGCCGCGAGGACTGTCTCGATACCCTCGCCGCTTCGTGCCGACACGAACGTCGCCTGCGGTTCCAATCCGCGCAGAACCAAACGATCGTCCTCGCTGATCAGATCGCTCTTGTTGAAAACCACCAGCTCGGGAATGTGCCGGGCGCCGACCTCGGAAATGACATCGCGCACTGTGGAGAGCTGCGCGACGGGATCAGGGTGTGATCCGTCGACGACATGCACGATGACATCCGCGTCCGCGACCTCCTCCAGGGTGGAGCGGAATGCCTCCACGAGCTGGTGGGGAAGGTTGCGGACGAACCCCACTGTGTCGGTGAGCGTGTAGAGACGGCCGTCTTCGGTCGAAGACTTGCGCACGGTGGCGTCAAGGGTCGCAAAGAGCGAGTTCTCCACCAGCACGCCGGCGCGGGTGATGCGATTGAGCAAACTGGATTTGCCGGCGTTGGTATAACCGACGATGGCAACACTCGGCACGGAGTTGCGCTTGCGGTTGGCGCGCTTGGCTTCCCGGGCCGGCTTCATTTCGATCATCTGCTTGCGCAGCCGGGACATCCGGGTGTGGATACGGCGGCGATCGAGTTCGATCTTCGTCTCACCGGGGCCGCGCGAGCCCATTCCGGCACCGGCTCCACCGACCTGGCCACCGGCCTGGCGGGACATGGAGTCTCCCCAACCGCGAAGGCGAGGAAGCAGATACGCGAGTTGGGCCAGCTCGACCTGGGCTTTGCCCTCACGGCTGGTGGCGTGCTGGCTGAAGATGTCCAGGATCACGGCCGTCCGGTCGATGACCTTCACCTTGACAACGTCCTCCAGGGCGCGACGCTGGCTCGGGGCAAGCTCGGTGTCGGCGATCACGGTGTCTGCGCCCATCGCCTTGACGATGTCCGCGACCTCCTGCGCCTTGCCCTTGCCGAGGTAGGTGCTGGGGTCCGGCGTCGCGCGGCGCTGCAACAAGCCGTCCAGCACCGTGGCGCCGGCGGTCTCGGCCAGGGCTGCGAGCTCACGCATCGAGTTTTCGGCGTCGTCCACTGTTCCGTGCGTGTACACGCCCACCAGCACGACGTTTTCGAGCCGAAGCTGCCGGTACTCAACCTCGGTGACGTCTTGGAGCTCGGTGGAAAGCCCGCCTACCCGTCGCAGGGCATTGCGATCTTCACGTTGGGTCTGTTCGCCGTCGTGTTCGTTGTAATCCGGTGAGCCGGACGCCGATTCCGGCTGCAGGGCCTGCGCAGTTCCACTGCGGAACAGGGAGTAGCCGGCCGCTCGAGTTTCGGCGCTCGCAAGCACCCGGGCTACTACATCGTCATCATCATGGGGCACGATTGAATCAATCATTCCTTTAACTCTAGTTCACTGAACTCGGATAGGTTCCATTTATGTCATCCGACCATTACTTCTCCCCCACTCCGGGCAACGAGCTCAAGACCCGAACAATCACCGTTGAACTCGGTGGTGAAGACCGAGAGGTGCTGACGGCGAACAACGTCTTCAGCCCTGGCCACATCGATACCGGCACCGAGGTGCTGCTCAAATATGCGCCCGAGCCACCCACCGACGGCGATGTGCTGGACCTCGGGTGCGGCTGGGGCCCGATCAGCCTGCACCTGGCGCTGGCCTCACCGGGAGCCACCGTCTGGGCTGTGGATGTGAACGAGCGAGCACTCGACCTCGTGCGCGCGAATGCGGCGCGGTTGGGCCTGACCAACATCAAGGCCGTGTTGCCCGGAGAGGTTCCCGAGCACATCCGATTTCGCACCATCTGGTCCAATCCGCCCATCCGGGTGGGCAAGGACGAACTCCACAACCTGATGCACACCTGGTTGCCCCGTCTTGAGGACGGAGCGGATGCCTGGCTCGTCGTGCAGCGCAATCTCGGCTCCGACTCGCTGCAGCGCTGGCTCGAAGCGGAGATGACCGTGGAGTTCACGGTCTCACGCGAAGCCATCAGCAAGGGCTTTCGGGTGCTCCTGGTCTCCCGGGACTGAATATTCTGGCGCTGCCCGGCACACTGGGGTCAGCCCAGCGACAGAACCCCGTCGAAGACCAGCTCGGCCGGGCCGGAGAGCGACACGTGCTCACCGTCCTCGGTCGGGAACATCCGCACGCCGAGCGTTCCACCGGGCACCTCCACGCGCCACTGGTGCGGTGCACCTGCGCCTGCCCAGTGCCTCGTGGCCAGGGCTGCCGCGACGGCGCCGGTGCCACAGGAGAGCGTTTCGCCGCTTCCGCGCTCATGAACCCGCATCCGAATGCGACCGACGCCGTTGACGACCAGAGGTTCGTACGGCACGACAAGCTCAACGTTCACACCATCCGCCGGCTCCGGATCCAGCTGCGGGATGAAGCTCAGGTCAGCAGAGGAGAGTTCCGCGTCGTCGGCGAGGGCCACCACAACGTGCGGGTTGCCCACATTGACGCCCAGCCCCGGGCGGGCGATCGCGAGGTCCTTGACCCGCACCAAGGGCTCCCCGCCATCGAAACGCCAACGACCCAGGTCGACCTGGTAGCCGGTGGCGTTGCGTTGCACGTCACGCACTCCGGCCCGGGTACCGATCGCCAGTGTTTCACCCGGCTCCAGGGTGGTCAGGCCGTTGTCGAGCAGGTAGCGGGCGAAGACACGGATCCCATTGCCGCACATTTCGGACAGCGAGCCATCGGCATTCGAATAGTCCATGAACCATTCGGCATGTTCGTCCTCGGCGAGGGCTGCTGCGCCCGCTGTGAGTTTGCTGGACCGCACGGCGCGGATCACGCCGTCGGCTCCGACGCCGAATTTGCGATCGCACACCGCGCGAATCTGCTCCGGCGTGAGCCCCAGCACGCCATCGGGGTCGGAGTACAACACAAAATCGTTGCCGGTTCCGTGGCCCTTGGTGAAGTTCAAATTTACGCCCATCGCGCCAGTTTAGAGGAGGCTGCTCCGAGCCGGCTGGCCGACGGCGCCGGCACCCACGTACCGCACGGCCTGCTCGACCCTGTCGGTGGAATCGGCATCGATCCAGTGCGTGGGATAACGCTTGAACCAACTCACCTGACGTCGGGCAAAACGCCGAGTCAGCTGCTGGGTACTGGCGATCGCCTCAGCACGGCTCATCGTGCCTCGCAATTCCCCGAGCGCCTGCGCATAGCCGATGGCACGGCTCGCGGTCACGCCTGATTCCAACCCGGCCGCCAGCAGGCCCTCCGCCTCAGCGACGATGCCATCTCGCCACATCTCGTCGACGCGCGCGTCGAGCCGAGGGGTGAGCTCCTCGCGTGGCACTCGCAGCCCCAGGACGACGCTGGGGCGCCAGTACGCGGGTTGCGACGGGAGCACTGCCACATGGGGAGCGCCGGTGATCTCTACGACCTCCAGCGCCCGAACGAGGCGCCGACCGTTACTCGCACCGATCCGGGCAGCCGCCTCCGGGTCGACGTCCATGAGGCGCAGATACATGCTGCCCGGCCCCGTCGCGATGAGTTCGGCTTCGAGCCGAGCTCGCAGCCCGCGGTCGGTGCCGGGAAACTGGAAGTCGTAGACGACGGCGGAGACATAAAGGCCGGAGCCCCCCACCAGGATGGGCAGCGCGCCGCGCTTGAGAATGTCCGCGATGACGGACCGTGCCGCCGCTTGATAGGCCGAAACCGTCGCTTCTGCGGTGACATCGAGGGTGTCGAGCAGGTGATGCGGAATGCCCCGCCGCTGGGCAATCGGAAGCTTGGCCGTGCCCACATCCATGCCGCGATACAGCTGCATAGCGTCGGCGTTCACAATCTCGCACGGCTGGCCCGCACCGCTGAGCCGTTGCGCCAGGTCGAGGGACAACGCTGATTTGCCGGTGCCGGTGGAGCCCACGATGACAACCAGCGGCACCGAAGCTCCCACCGGATCCTGGCAGATGGAACCGGTGCGACCCGGCGACGCGACCGGCACGCTGCTAGCGCTCTCCGTCGAAGACGTCGTAGATCGGGATGGTGGTGGCGCCGTTATGCAGATCGAGATCAGGAACGCGCAGCGACGGCAGTCCCAGGGATACCGGTCCAGCAGTCGAACCGGAGCCACCGTGGGCGGGAACGCCGCAGGCTTCGGCCTCCGCACGGTCCCACGCGTCTCCAGCGCGCGTGCCGCGGATGCGCAGCGGTGCCTGATCGGCGGAATCGGCAATCAGGTGGAACGGCGCCGCCTCCGTGATGACGACGGTCACCATGTCACCCGGCCGGGGTCGGGGAGAACCTGCCGGCACGTCGAAGTGCACGAGCCGACTGTCGGCGGCCCGTCCGCTCATGCGATGGGTGTCAGCGTCCTTGCGCCCTTCACCGTTGGCGACGAGAAGTTCAACTTCTCGCCCGATGAGCGCCTGGTTCTCTTCCCAGGAGATGCGGTTCTGCACAACGGCCAGGCGCTCGTAGCGATCCTGAACGATCTCTTTGGGAATCTGGTTCGGCATGGTTGCTGCCGGTGTTCCCGGACGAATCGAGTACTGGAAGGTGAATGCTGTCGCGAAACGCGCTGCCTCCACCACCCGCAGTGTCTCTTGGAAATCCTCCTCGGTTTCCCCCGGGAAGCCCACGATGATATCGGTGGTGATCGCGGCGTCAGGCATCTGCGCCCGCACCCGGTCGAGGATCCCGAGGAATTTAGCTGAGCGGTATGACCGCCGCATGGCCTTGAGCACTCGGTCCGATCCCGACTGCAACGGCATGTGCAACTGCGGCATCACGGCCGGAGTTTCCGCCATGGCGTCAATGACGTCATCGGTGAATGCTGCCGGGTGCGGACTGGTGAAGCGGATGCGCTCCAGACCCTCGATCTTGCCGGCGGCGCGCAGCAGCTTGCCGAAGGCGAATTTGTCGCCGAACTCCACGCCGTACGAATTCACGTTCTGGCCCAGCAGGGTCACTTCGATGGCTCCGTCATCAACCAGTGCCTGGATCTCAGCGAGGATTTCTCCCGGCCTGCGGTCCTTTTCCTTCCCGCGGAGCGCGGGAACGATGCAAAACGTGCAGGTGTTGTTACAACCCACAGAAATGGACACCCAGCCGCTGTAGCTGGAGTCTCGCTTCGTCGGCAGGGTGGACGGGAAGGTTTCGAGGGATTCCAGAATCTCGAGTTGGGCTTCACCGTTGTGACGGGCTCGTTCGAGAAGACTGGGCAAAGCACCCATGTTGTGGGTGCCGAACACAACGTCCACCCAGGGTGCTTTCTCCAGAATCGTGTTCTTGTCCTTCTGGGCAAGGCAGCCGCCCACCGCGATCTGCATGCCTTCATGGCGCCGTTTGACAGAGGCCAGGTAACCCAGGTTTCCGTAGAGCTTGTTGTCGGCGTTCTCGCGAACAGCGCAGGTGTTGATCACCACGATGTCGGCCTCGGCTCCGTTGGCCGAGACATACCCCGCGGCTTCCAACGATCCGCTGAGCCGCTCCGAGTCGTGCACGTTCATCTGGCAACCGAAGGTGCGCACCTCGTATGTTCGGGCACGGCCATCGGCATCGACCGCGGCCGCCGACGGGGCGATTACGGTGCGGCGGGCGAGTTCAGGGAGGACGATGCTACTCATAGTGTTTACAGTTTACGCGAGCAAGGTGTGAACGAAGCCAAAGCCGTCGGGACGGGCCGCACAGCGCATGTCGCGCAGCTCTCACCGAAACCGAACGGTCGAGGCCCCTCCCCCGCGTGAGTCGAGCGCAGCCTTCACCGCCTGTCGCACGATGGAGGAGTTGTAGCCCTTTCGCATCAAAAATGCATTCAATCGACGATCGATGGTTTGATCGTCGAAGCGGCTGAGCTGCTGGATGCGTTTTGTGCCTTCCTCAATGGCACGCTCCAGTTCGTCATCGGGGAGTTCTTCGAGCTTGTCGAGCATGACACCGACGTCGATTTTGCGCTTGCGCATTTCCGTTTCCACGCCGGCTCGTCCGAGCCCCTTGCGCACGTGGTGGCTGTGAATGATCTGTTCGGCGAGCTTCACGTCGTCCAGATAAGCCAATTCGGTGAATCGATCCACGACCTCGTGGGCCTCACCGTCATCGAGGTCGATTCCCTTGAGTACCGCAAAAGCCTCGACGAGGGACAGTGATCGGCCGCGGAGACGCTGCAGGAGCACTTTTTCTGCCCGCTCAATGCGGTCGTCCTCGCTCTGGTCGGCACCGCCATCGGAAACCTCGTCGTCCGGCTTTTCGCTCGACGCGATGCCGTCGGGTGTCGGGAGGTCTTTTTCAAACACGGTCCTGAGGCGGCCGGTCGCCCCCGAAGCCGGAGCTTCGCGGGGCGACCGGCGCGCCATGCCCGGTCCGGCACCGGGAAGATAAGTGACGGGAGCCACTCCGGATGAGTCTTCTGGCCCAGGAGCTGATGTGCCTCTGGCTTTTCCATCGGACGGTACAAAGTGAACCATTGCCGTGACCTGTCTTTCGTGGTGGTGGCGCTACTACGGGGTTGGGCTGGAGACCGCGCCGGGACGGTGCTCAGGCGCTCTTACGGCCGCCCGATTTGACGGCCACTGGAGCAGCGATGCCGGATTCGGCAGCCTTGGCCTTTTCGGCGGCTTCTGCCTCGGCGAGGGCCGCCTTCTCGGCCGCTTTCGCGGCAATGCCCTCGGGGCCGACACCGAGCTTGATCAGGATCTTGCGTTCGATCTCGTTGGCCATGTCGGGGTTGCGCAGCAGGAAGTTGCGCGAGTTCTCCTTGCCCTGGCCGAGCTGGTCACCGTCATAGGTGTACCAGGCTCCGGACTTCTTGACGATCAGCTGGTCGACACCGAAATCGATCAGGCTACCCTCGCGAGAAATGCCGACGCCGTACATGATGTCGAACTCTGCCTGCTTGAAGGGCGGTGCCATCTTGTTCTTGACGACTTTCACCCTCGTGCGGTTGCCGATTGCCTCGGTGCCGTCCTTGAGTGTTTCAATGCGTCGGATGTCCAGCCGGACGGACGCGTAGAACTTGAGCGCCTTTCCGCCAGATGTCGTCTCCGGGCTGCCGAAGAAAACACCGATCTTCTCGCGCAACTGGTTGATGAAGATCATGGTGGTGTTCGTCTGGCTCAGGCCACCGGTGAGCTTGCGAAGCGCCTGGGACATCAGTCGGGCTTGCAGGCCCACGTGGGAATCACCCATCTCACCCTCGATTTCGGCACGGGGCACCAGGGCCGCCACCGAGTCGACGACGATGAGGTCGATGGATCCGCTTCGCACGAGCATGTCGGCGATTTCAAGTGCTTGCTCGCCGGTGTCCGGCTGGGAGACCAGCAGGGCGTCGATGTCAACACCGAGCTTCTTGGCGTATTCAGGATCAAGGGCGTGCTCGGCATCGATGAAGGCGGCGATACCGCCGTTCTTTTGAGCGTTGGCGATGGCGTGCAGGGTCAGTGTGGTCTTACCCGATGATTCAGGTCCGTAGATCTCCACGATGCGACCACGGGGCAGCCCGCCTATGCCGAGGGCGACGTCGAGCGCGACGGAGCCCGTGGAGATGGTTTCGACCGGGGCACGGTCATCGCTGCCCAATCGCATGACCGAACCCTTGCCGAACTGGCGATCGATTTGGGCGAGCGCGGTTTCAAGCGCTTTTTCGCGGTCTGCTGCTGATGCCATGATGGTCTCCTTCGGTCGTGCGCTTTGTCGCCTATAGGCTGTCGAACACGAGATTCGGGAAGACCCCGAAACTCTTTTTCAACAAGGCAGTGCTGGTTATCTCTGACAGTGAGTGACTGTACGCCGACCCTCCGACACTGGCCGGGAAGCGAACGAACTGTGCACTCACAAGAGCGATAACCGCTGTTGAGGAGTTTAGCAATAACCGAACAGGTCTTCGAGCATTCGACGCACTTTCTTGCAGCCGTGTCGAATGTGCCGGGTTCTCAGTTTCGAGCAGCCGGCAGACCGGCGCCGTGGCGCCGCTGGGTGGGCACGTCGGTTTCGCCGCACAAGGCCAGCCATACGTCTCGGGCCGGAACCCCGGACTCCAGCGCCGCGTCAGCCGTTCGCCCGGCCAGGGCGCCCAGCACGAGGTCACGCGTGAGAACGCGCCCGTAGGCGTCGCCGTACTCATCGGCGACTGCCCGACGGAATTCACTCAACCGCATAATCCAACCTTCATTCGGTGCCGATCGTGGTCATCACCGAAAATCTCTGAGCACAGACGAAGAATGCAGTGCGCTCGGTTCGATGTGCGCACTGCATTCTTTACGGGGCTGTCAACTCTGCATGGAGCGGCGAGACTGCCCGCTAACGAACGAGGAAGCCCGGGTCGTAGGCGACCCCGAAATCATCCGGTACCGTATCGGGGAAAGCTTCGATCCCCTCGATAACAGCAAGTCGGTCTCCGACCTCGCGCATGATCACCGAAATGGGCGTATCCAGTGCGTCGGCGACAGAGGCCAGGATTTCCGAAGAAGCTTCCTTTTGTCCGCGCTCCACCTCACTGAGGTAACCGAGGGCCACACTTGCCTTACTTGCGACCTGCCGCAGGGTTCTTCCTTTTTGCAGGCGGAAGTCCCTGAGCACATCCCCGATTTCCTGACGAACAAGAATCATCGGAACCTCCTTCATTTGCCTGTCAACGTATTGGATAGAACCACGGAATATAAAACTGATGTTTCAGACACGCTGTCAAAAGAAAAACTGTTGACGAACCTCTGTGCCTTGTTGAACATTTTACGCTTCTGAACGCTTCCGACAAGTTGAGACTATCGATCGTGACTGGACTTTACTTGTTAATATGCTCGATGTAACCCACACGTAAGAGGATCTATTCCGACGCGTCGCGCGCTATCAGCTCGCGTACAGACTCGATGGCCCGCGCCACCGTTTCCGCGCGAATGCCGGCTCGGTCGCCGGTCAACTGCAAGGGAAGCGCCCAGGATCCTGTGCCCTTGGACAGGCCGATGAAAACAGTGCCCGCCTCATGGCCGCCCTGCGGTCCCGGTCCGGCCACACCGGTCGTTGAGACTCCGATAGCCGCCCGCTCACCGTTGACGGCCAGCGCCGTTCGCACGCCGATCGCCATCTGCTTGGCAACGTCTGCGTGCACAGGACCGTGCACGTTGAGCACACTCGAGTCCACGCCCAACAGCGTGTGCTTGAGCTCGGTGTTGTACGCCACGATTCCCCCGGTGACCACGGCGGACGCTCCCGGCACCCGGATCAGTTCTGCCACCAGGAGCCCGCCGGTCAAGGATTCCGCCACGGCGATGCTGTAGTGGGCTGCCGTCAACTCTGCCACCAGTGCCGCAGCCGGATCGTCGACAGCTGACCCGGCCTCCTGCGCCGCGGCTGCCGGGGTCTCAGACATCGGGGTCTCAGGCATCGGGGTCTCAGGCATCGGGGTCTCAGGCATCGGGGCCTTTCCGCGTGTTCTCGCGCCAGGCCGCGACGAGATAGTCGATCCCGGATACGACGGTGAGAATGAAGGCGATCGACATCGCGATCGTGTTGACCCAGTGCATGGGCACATCACCGAAGACCAGCCACAGCGGCAGCAGGGCCAAGGAGATGGCCACCGACTGCGCCAGCGTCTTGAGCTTTCCCCCGCGCGACGCCGGGATCACCCGATCGCGCAGCATCACAAATCGGAACACGGTGATGCCCACTTCCCGGAGCAGAATCACAATCGTCACCCACCAGGGCAGCTCCCCCAGGATGGACAAGCACACCAGCGCTCCTCCGGTGAGGATCTTGTCGGCAATCGGGTCCAGCAGCTTGCCGAGATCTGTGACGAGGTTGTACTTGCGGGCGATGGCACCGTCAATACCGTCGGTGGCGATGGCGAGGATGAACAGCACCGCGGCCGCCCAGCGCAGCGCACCATCGGATCCGCCGTCAGCCAGCAGCATCCAGATGAACACGGGCGCCAGCAGGATGCGCACGACTGTGATCAGGTTGGGCAGGTTCCAATTGGAAGGACGAACGAGGCCATCGTGCGGTGTCACCATGAACTTCAATCCCTGTCGGTTAGATTCCAAGCGTCTTCATCCGCGGAGCTGCCTTCCACCTCAGGATACCCCTGAGACATTTTCTGCACCGGATCGTCCGCATATCGCGGATCCGGCAGCTCGTTGCCGGATTGGGAGGCCTGCTTCGAATGCTGCTCCTCGTCGGAGCCTCGCAATCGAGCCAGTACGCTCGGCAGCTGCTCCGCCGAGACGAGCACGTCGCGTGCTTTCGAGCCCTCGGACGGGCCGACGATTTCGCGGGACTCGAGCAAGTCCATCAACCGGCCGGCCTTGGCGAAGCCAACCCGCAGCTTGCGCTGCAGCATGGACGTCGAGCCGAACTGGGTCGAGACAACGAGCTCGGCGGCGGCCAGCAACACTTCGAGGTCGTCGCCGATATCCGAGTCGATTTCCTTGCGTGCCACCACCATGGAAACATCCGGACGGTAATCGGGACGGGCCTGGTTGGTGACGTGCTTGACGACCTTTTCGATCTCGTCTTCGGTCACCCAGGCGCCCTGCACACGGATTGCCTTGGATGCCCCCATCGGCAGGAAGAGCGCGTCACCCTGCCCGATGAGTTTGTCGGCTCCCGGTTGATCGAGGATGACCCGGGAGTCGGTGACGCTCGTCACGGCGAAGGCGAGCCTCGAGGGTACGTTCGCCTTGATCAGGCCGGTCACCACGTCAACGCTGGGGCGCTGGGTCGCCAGCACGAGGTGGATCCCGGATGCCCGGGCGAGCTGGGTGATGCGCACGATCGAGTCTTCCACGTCGCGCGGGGCGACCATCATCAGGTCGGCGAGCTCGTCCACCACCACCAGCAGGTACGGGTACGGCTTGAGCTTGCGTTCGCTTCCCACCGGCAGCACGATCTCGCCGCCGACGACGGCCTTGTTGAAGTCATCGATGTGTCGGAATCCGAAGCTGGCGAGGTCGTCGTAGCGCATGTCCATCTCTTTCACGACCCACTGCAGCGCTTCTGCCGCCTTCTTCGGGTTTGTGATGATGGGAGTGATCAGGTGGGGCACACCGGCGTAGGCGGCCAATTCCACGCGCTTGGGATCGATCAGGACCATGCGCACGTCACTCGGCTTCGAGCGCATCAGCAGGCTGGTGATCATGGAGTTCACGAAGCTGGACTTTCCCGAACCCGTGGAGCCGGCAACCAGGAGGTGGGGCATCTTGGCGAGGTTGGCGAGCACGAACCCGCCACCCACGTCTTTTCCGACGCCGATGGTCATCGGATGGGTGCTGTTGGTGGCCACCGGCGACCTCAGCACATCGCCGAGAGTGACGATCTCACGGTCGGTGTTGGGAATCTCGATACCGATGGCGCTCTTTCCCGGAATCGGCGAGAGGATGCGCACCTCGTTGGATGCCACGGCATAGGACAGGTTCTTGCTCAGCGCAGTCACTCGCTCGACTTTGACACCCGGCCCGAGTTCGATTTCATACTGCGTCACCGTGGGCCCGCGAGAGAAGCCCGTGACGTGGGCATCCACGCCGAATTGCCTGAGCACCTCGGTGATCGACTTCACGATCACGTCGTTGGCGGCCGAACGCGCCTTGGCGGGCGGTCCCGCGGTGAGGGTGGATGCCGAGGGAACGACGTAGGGAACGGTCGATTCCAGCGGGGCGGGCTGCGGGGCATCGTCCTGGCTCGCCGCTGCGGCGGTGTACGCCGGAATCGCTTCGGTGGGCCCGGCCGGGTCGTCGGATTGCAAGCCCGTCGACGCGCCTGTGCCGAGGTCGATCTCCCCGGTGAAGCGCTTGACGGCGAGCTCGGCCATCCGCAGGTCTTCGAGAACTTCGGTGCCGTAGTGGTCGTCGGCAACCGGCTTGGCGGCGTTCTCGAGCGCGCTGTCGAATCCGCCGCGGGACGTGTCGCCGCCCAGGAGCACGCCGAGCGGGTCCACGGGGTGTTCGTCGACGGGAGCCTGGTCCTTGTCCGAGCTGACGGCGCTGCTGAAGTCCGGGTCTTCTTCACGCTGGCTGGTGTTGCGGCGCCACCAGGGCAGCGCGGCCGCATCCCCATCGACGCCGTCCAGTTCGACCTGCTCGGTCTTCTCGATCGTCTCAGTCTTTGCGGTCTTGCCGGTCTTGGCTTCTTTGCTTGCGGCGCGCTCGGTTTCGTCGGGAAGTTGCGCGCCGAAAAGCCAGGTATACAGCTCGCGCGAACGGGCCCCGATCCGGTTCGGCGGTGTCTTGGTGATGATGAACAAGCTCAGGACCAGCAGCAGAATGACAACGATGGCCGCACCCACCGAGGTGCTGAGCATGATCAGCGGGGCTGCGATCATCCAGCCGATCACTCCGCCCGACAGGGCGAGGACGTTCATTCCCTCACTCGGCTCCGGCTGGCCGCCGAAAACGTGGCAGAGACCCGACACCGACACCAGCAGCAGGCTCAGCCCGATACCGATGCGGCCGTTGTCATGCACCGAGCTCGGTTTGCGGAAGAGCCAGATGGCGAAAACCAGCATGATGACCGGCAAGGCGAAAGCCACGCGGCCGAACAGGCCGCCGAATGTCCAGGCATCGAGGTTCTGAGCCACGGCGTCATTGATCAGGAACCATTCAACGACGGCTCCCGCGATCGCAAGAAGCACCAGGAAGAAAGGCAGGCCGTCGCGGCGCTCTTCTTTGGACAACTGCTCGGGGCCGAGGGCGCGCGCGGCACCACCTGTGACGTGGGCCAAGCCCATCCAGATGCGGGCCGCCACGCTGGGCTTGACCTCGGTTTCGGTGAACTTCACCGTTTTCGCGGTGGGTGTTTTGGCGGCGGGCTTGCGCGCCGGAGCTCCCCGAGCAGGTGTGCTGCGGGGTCGACCAGTCGACTTCGTACTCGTTGCCATGCTCCCACGCTACAGCGGTGCCGCTGGATCCCGGTGAGCCCACGCCCACCGGTCACCCGGTTGGCCTGACGATCGGGCGCACATCCGTTCAGACGGCCGCCGCCTGCGTCACGCACGTCAGTAGCGGATGGCGTCGATCACCTTCACCCGCACGGCGACCAGGGCCGGCACCAGGCCGGCGAGGGCGCCGACGACCGTGGCGCAGACGAGCCCGAGGATGGCCGCCTCGACCGGGAAGGGCGGGAATTCCGTGACCTGGCCTTGTCCGATGAGATCCTCGAGCAGTGGATTCTTCACGATCAGCACGGCGGCGATCACACCGACGACGCCGGCGACGACGGTGGCCACCACACTCTCCATCATCACGGCGAAGAACACGCGCCCGGCCGTCGCGCCGAAGCTGCGGCGGATACCGATCTCCCTGATTCGCTGCTTGAGTGTGACCAGCGCGATGTTGACGAGGCCCAGCGCGCCGAGCAACAGTACGAGGCCGGCCACTCCCCCGATCATGAGTTTGATCGGCAGGTATGGGTCGCCCGGAAAGCCCGCGTAGTCCTGGCGGTTGATCTGCGCGGTCGCGCCGCTGCCGAGCGCGACCTGCACGTCACGCTGCACGGCCACGCGGAGTTCGTCGGCGAGCTCCGGTGGAACCCACATTTCGTACTGTGGGGGTTGGCTGCCATAGCCCTGGGGATCGGCGGGAGCGTCGACGGCCAGGGCAGCGAGTGTGTCGTAGAGCAGGTACATGGCCGGATCGGTCTCCCAGCTCGAGGACGGGTAGACACCGGTGATCACGGCCGTGGTGTTCTGCGCTCCGACGATCACGGCCGTCGGGTGGTCGGCAAGGTCGGGGCGTCCGATGCGGTCGTAGAAGACGGAGTTCACCAGCACCGCGGGGGCCAGGCGCCGCTCGTCGGCGTCGCTGAACCAGGTGCCCTCACTGAGCCTCATCCGATGCATGGTGCCGTACTGCCGGTCGACCCCCATCACGCGCACGGGAACAGCTCCATCGGTGAATTGCACGGTTGTGCTGGAGTTCATGATCCGGCTGGCGTAGGTGATCTTGTACCGGGAGAGCACGCTCGACCAGGCGTCCTGCATCGCGGCCTCCGGCGGCGCGCCGCCGTCGTTCGTCGCGACGTAGAGAGACAGGCTCGCCGGGCGTCCGCCCTGGCGTTCGCTCTGCTCGATTTGGGCCTGCTGGGCCACGGCGCCGAGGCCGACAACGGTCGTGATCGCGCACACGGCAACGGCCACTCCGATCAGTGAAAGCATGACTCGGGTGCGGTGGATGCGCAATTCCTGCCAGGCTTCGACGAACGAGCCCACGAGGCTCGTCGCGAAGGGGTTCATGCCGACACCGGCAGGTTCGTGGCGGTCCGCAGCACGCCGTGGTCAAGACGCAGATGCCGCTTGGCCCGGGCGGCGATGGCCGGGTCGTGCGTGATGGTGACCAGTGCCGCGCCGGAAGCCAGCGCGACCTCGTCGATCAGGTCCATCACCGCTGCACCGGTCTCCAGGTCGAGGGCCCCCGTGGGCTCGTCGGCGAGGATCAGCCGCGGGCCCCGCACGAGCGCGCGAGCGATGGCGACGCGCTGCTGCTCACCGCCCGAGAGCCGGTCGGGCATGCTGCCGAGCCGGTCGGCCAGCCCCACCCGGTCGAGCATCTCGGCGGCGATTCTGGAGCGCTGCCAGAACTGTCGGCCCCGGGCATAGAGCAGCGGCGTCATCACGTTCTCCAGAGCCGTGCGTCCCTGCAGCAGGTTGAACTGCTGGAAGATGAAACCCACATCTCGGCCGCGCGTGCGGTCCCGTTCGGCACCGGAGAAAGACTGGACGGGGCGGTCGTCGAAGAGCATCACCCCGGTCGTGGGGTTGTCGAGCAGCCCGAGCAGGTTCAGCAGGGTGGTCTTACCCGAACCGGAACGGCCCACGATCGAGAGGCGGTCACCGTCTGCGATATCGAGATCGATCCCGGACAGGATCCTCAGCGCCGGGGCGTCGACGAGATCCACCGTTCGCGTCACGCCCTCGAGGTGCAGCAGCGTCACGGCGCGTACCCGCCGCCCATGCAGGTCACGCTGCCGTCGGGTTGCGCGGTGCACCCTTCCGGTGCCGGGGGCACGGCGCCCGGAACGAACTCGTTCACCATGTCGCCCTCCGCGACACCCTCAAGGATCTGCACGCTCAGGCCATCGGTCATGCCCAGTGTCACCGGGCGTTGTTCCGTCGTGCCGTCCGGCAGCACGAACCAGATCACGCCGGTCGCGGCGGAGCCCTCGACGGCGGTCGTCGGAACCACGAGTACGTCTTCGGCACGCCCGGCGGCGATCGTGATCTTGGCGGCGAGGCCGGAGAAGACGACGACATCGGCAGGGATCGCACAGGTCACGGTGGTGCCGCTTCCGTCGGTCGTCCCGATCCCGTCCGCGGTCGGCTCGACCGCCGCGCCGGCCAGCGGCGTGCTCACGCTGAGACCGGTGCACGTGAACGGCGCCGGTCCGTTCGTGATGGTGACGGATGCCTCGGTCGGCCGGGTCTGCAGCCGGTACTGCTGGTCAGGGCTGAGCGATCCGCTCACCGAGAAGCTCGGCGGTGCGACCTGCCCGGTCGCATCTCCCACCGCTACCGCCTGCCCGTGGATCACCGTGAGCGAACTGAGCACTCCCGTGGCCGGTGCGAGAACCTTGGCGAATGTGATGACAGGTTTGGGCTGGCTGATGCTCACCTGGCCGAGGGCATCCGTCGTCTCGACCGGATCCCGGATTGTCTCCACCCGGATGTCGTAGATCTTGTCCCCGGCGGTGACGGGAGACCCGGCCGCCAGGAAGAGTTCATCGACCGTGCCGATCGCCGTCGCCTTCACCGGAAGTGCCGCGTCGGCGCTGATCGTGGCCGTGAGCGTGACGTTGTTGGTGATCGTGCCGAGCGCAACAGGCACCTGCGCTTCGACGATCTGGCCGCTGGGCCGGGCCGGGTCCTCAGCCTCGACACCGTTCGGGAAGAACGCCATCTTCACCAACGCGACCGCTATCAGTGTGAAGACGAGCAATCGCAGAGTAGGAAAGATCCATTTACGCGCTATTTTCACCGGTGCCCCCTAGCCGGTCGACCTCCCCCGGCCGACATCACCCCGATCCTAGCGAGAAAACACAGCCCACCGACAGGGGCAGTGCCCCGGCGACACCGCGGCGGCAGTTCTGCGCTCTGCCGGCGGGCAGGGTTCCTACCGCGTCGTGCCGGCGACCTTGGGCAACGAGCCTCCGGCAGCCGCGTTGCGATCGGGGCGGAAGTTGCTGAAGTCCACCCCTGGGATGTTGCGCACCAGATCGAGTTCGGCTTCGATCTGGGCTGCCTCGGATTCCTCCGGTCCGACCAGGGGAAGGCGCACGCGCGGGCTGCCGATGCGGCGCAGTCCGTGCAGGATGTACTTGACGGCAACGGTGCCGGGCACATGCGTCATCACCGCGCGCACGAGCGGCTCGAGTTGCTGGTGCGCGGCCGTCGCCGTGGCGAGGTCCCCCGCGTTGACCGCATCGATCATATTACGGTACGGGGTCGCCGTGACATTGCCGGTGACACCGATCAGGCCGGTGGCGCCGATGGCCAGATGCGGCAGCACGTTGGCGTCGTCGCCGGAGAAATACATCAGGTCTGTCTGGTTGAGAACTCGGCTGACCTGGGCGAAATCACCCTTGGCATCCTTGACGGCCAGGATGTTGGGGTGCTTGGCCGCCCGCAGGATGGTCTCATAGCCGATCGGAACACCGGTGCGGCCGGGAATGTCATAGAGGATGACCGGAAGATCGGTCGCGTCGGCGATCATCCGGAAGTGCGTGAGGATGCCCGCCTGCGTCGGTTTGTTGTAGTACGGGGTGACGATCATGTTGGCGTCGGCGCCGGCCTTCTCGCTCTGACGGGCCAGCTGCATCGCGTGGGCGGTCTCGTTGGAACCACCACCGGTGATGATCTTCGCGCGGCCGCCGGCCACGGACTTGCCCACCTCGACAAGACGGATCTTCTCCGGGTCGGTCAGCGTGCTGGTTTCGCCGGTCGTTCCCGTCACGACGATGCCGTCGGCCCCGGCGTTGATGACGTCGTCGATATGCTTCTCCACGCCCGCCCAGTCGACCTCGCCGTCGAAAGTGAAAGGAGTGACCAGGGCGACTAGCACCTGGCCAAAGGGATTCGTAGAAGAGCTCACCGTTTCAGGCTACCGTCTGCCGGCAGCGCGCGTCGTCCCGTGTGAACCAGTGCTACGGCGCGACGCGGCCGTTCTTGTTGAAGGCGGCATAGGTCAGCGGCATCAACTCGGCGAAGTGCTCCTCCATCTGCTCCGCGCACATCTCGATCTCGCGCTGGGGGTAGGACGGGAAGACCGAGCCCTCACGCTTGGTGCGCAGGCTCAGGAAGTTCATCAGCGACCGGGCGTTGAGCGTGACATACATCGACGAGTAGATGTTCAGCGGCAGCACGATGCGCGCCACCTCGCGAGCCACGCCGGCCTCGAGCATGCGCTGGTAGGCCTCATAGGCATGCAGCGCTGCCGCTCGGGTCTGCTGCTGCACGAGTGCGGTCTGCTCGGCGGTGCCAGGCAGGAAGTCGTAGGCGCCGGGTTTGCCGACCTGAACGAGGTTGCGCTCGACGGCTGGAACATAGAACACCGGGTTGAGCTCCCGGTACCGGCCGGATTCTTCGTTATAGGACGCGATGCGGTGACGCATGAACTCCCGGAACACGAAAATCGGGGCGCGCACGTAGAAAGTCATCGAGTTGTGCTCGAACGGCGAGCCGTGACGGTCGCGCATCAGGTAGTTGATGAGGCCGATACTGCGTTTCTCATCCGCCTCGGTCTCGGCCCCGTCGAGCTGACTCGTTTCGAGCGTCTGCTCGCCCAGGGTGGACACCCGTGCCGCGAACAGCACATCGGAATCGTGGGCGCTGGAGCGTACGAGTTCAACCGTCATCTCAGAGCGGAATTCAATTTCAGTCACGCGTGACAGTGTAACGGCGATCAGGGTGTGCCAGTCGTAACCTCGTGTCACAGTGCGTCGGCCGACGCGGCTGCCGCCTAACGTTGAATCATGGATCCTCTCTTCGCCGTCGGCCTCGTGCTGGGCCTCGTGATTGCCCTGAGCGTTGTCGGTGTGCTGTGGCGAGCCCGACAGGGTCGAGTCGTTCGGGGTTTCGGAGACGTGGTCACGGCAGCGGATGTCGCCAGCGACACGGAATTCGGCAGCCAGGCCACCCTCGTGCAGTTCTCCACCCCGTGGTGCGCTCGCTGCCCGGGAACCGGACGCCTGCTGGCGCGCGCCGCCGGTGAGCGCACCGGGGTCGTGCACCTGGACGTGGACGTCTCGCAGCGCGCTGACCTCACCACCCGGTTTTCGATCATGCAGACGCCCACCACGCTCATCCTCGATGCCACCGGACGGGTTCGCGCCCGCGTTGCCGGGGTTCCAAGCCAGGCCGACATCCGCCGTCACCTCGACGAGCTGCTTGTGCCCAGCTATGTCTGACACGACCGTACGACCCGGAATCGACCCCCGTGGTCCGCGCTTCGGTGCCGGGATAACCGCCGTCCTGCTGCTCGTGACGCTGTTCCTGTCTCTCGTCGGCGCTTCCGTCGCGGCACTGCTGCTGTTGACCGTACTCGCGGCGCTTTTCGCGTGGGGTGCGTTCGCGGGTGCGGGCAAACATCCATACGGCGTGCTGTTCAAGACGTTCATCAGGCCCAGGCTGGCGCCGCCGGCCGAGCTGGAGAACCCGGCGCCGCCGACGTTCGCGCAGGGAGTCGGCTTGGCTGTCACCCTGGTCGGAGTCGTTCTCGGCCTCGTCGGACTGCCCGCAGCCGTGGGTGCGGCGGCCACCATCGCTTTCGTGGCCGCCTTCCTCAACGCCGTGTTCGACTACTGCCTCGGCTGCCAGTTCTACCTCCTGCTGGTGCGCGCCCGCGTCACCCGTTCGTAGAGTTCGCTCCCAGCCGTTTCCCAGACGAGACTTGCGGTGGGCACTACCCCGACGGATAGGGTGGAATTCCACCTTCTGGAGGTAACACAATGCCCACGACTCTCACCAGTGAAGCAACCACCGTCTGGACCGGCACGCTTGCAGCCGGCAGCGGCACGGTCACTCTTGATTCCTCCCACACCGCCGAGTTCTCGGTGAATTGGAAAGCTCGGGCCGAGGGCGTGGCGAACACCACGAATCCCGAAGAGCTGCTGGGTGCCGCGCACGCCTCGTGCTACTCCATGGCGCTGGCCAACGCCCTCGCCAGCGCCGGCCACACCCCCACCAGCATCCAGACCACCGCTGCCGTCACCTTCGCCGCCGGCAAGGGCGTGATCGGCAGCCACCTGCTGGTCAGCGCCAAGATCCCCGGACTTACCGACGAGGAATTCCAGGCCTTCGCGCAGGACGCCAAGCTCAACTGCCCGATCTCCAAGGCACTGACCGGAATTCCGATCACCATCGAAGCCGAACTGGGCTAGCACCATGCGGGTTCTGATTTCCGGCGCATCGGGCCTCATCGGCAGCGAATTGACTCGCCAACTCAAAGCTGCCGGCCATGATGTGGCGCGCCTGGTCCGCCGCGAACCGGTTGCACCCGGGGAATTCCGGTGGGATCCGGCAGGCCTCACGCTCGATCCGCGGGCGCTGGACGGCGTCGACGCGGTGGTTAACCTCTCCGGAGCTTCCCTGGCCCGCTTGCCGTGGACCTCGGGGTACCGCACGGAGATCCTGCGGTCGCGGGTGCAGTCCACCCGCACCCTCGCCGACGCCATCAGCCGCGCCGCCACACCGCCCACCGTGTTGCTCAACGGTTCTGCCGTCGGAATCTACGGCAACCGACCGGGTGAGGCCGTCGACGAGCACTCCTCCCCCGGCGGAGACTTCCTCGCCGATGTCGTCGTGGCCTGGGAAAAAGAAGCCGCTCGCATTCCCGACACGACGCGCCTGGTCACCCTGCGCACCGGCCTGGTCCTGGCCAAGGGCGGAGCGCTGAAGCCGTTGCTGCCCATCACCAAGCTCGGCTTGTCAGGGCCGTTGGGCTCCGGCCGCCAGCACTGGGCCTGGGTGAGCCTGCCGGACGAGGCCGCCGCAATCGTGCACCTGCTCACGTCCACACTGTCGGGGCCGGTGAACCTGGTCGGTCCGACCCCGGCCACCGCGAATGAGGTGATGAGCCTGCTTGCACGCGCCCTGCACCGCCCGTTCCTGATCCCGGTGCCCGCGCCCATCCTCATCCTGCTGCTGCAAGACGCCGCCAGGCAGCTGTTGCTCGCCGACCAGAACGTCAGCGCTCGCACACTGCTCGACGACGGTTTCAGGTTCCGGCACCCCACCCCCCGTGCCGCGATCGATTGGATGCTGCGCCAGCCCTAGCGTGTCGCCTCGCGGCACTCCTCTCGCGACAGGGCCCTCGTTTGCATGGGTGCCGGCCGACGGGACGAGTGCCGCGATCGGTTACTGCGGGGTGCGTTCGAGAGTGATGGCCCTGCGGATCGCCGCGCGGGCGCGGCGACGGTCGCCGGAGGCGTCGTAGGCCAGTCCCAGCCGCAGCCAGACACGCCAATTCTCCGGATCGGCATCCGCTTCAGACTGGTACTGCGGAAACTCAGCGTCGGCTGCTTCCCGGAACGGACGCCCACTCGGCCGGCGGGGCAGGTCGTCAACGGGCAGGCCGCCCTGGGCCTCGAGAAGGTGTACCAGGCGTTCGGAACGCACGCCGAACAGGATCTCCCGTGCCAGCGCCCAGAATCCGATGATCGGCAGCACCAGTAGGGCCAGACCGATGATGACGCCGACCGGTTCCCCGCTCTGGATGAACAGCAGCGCGCGCCAGCCCATCAGCACGAGGTAGAGCACCAGCAACAACGACATCAAGACAACGGCGATCCGGCCCTTCATGCGGGGACTCCGGGCATGCTCAGCTCAAGGTCGATGATGTGCTCGAGCCCGACGGTCACGCCGCGGACCTCGCGGGCGGCGTCGAGAGACAGCAGGATGCCGCGAATGTAGGCATCCGGCGACAGGGTGTTGTGACTGATGGTGAGAGTCTCCCCGGTTCCGCCGAGGAAGACGTCCTGCCGGGCGAGCACGCCCTCCAGCCGGAGACTGTGCACGGGCACGTTCGACACCTGCTGGCCACGGGCGCGCTGGTCGGTGTGCGGCGCGGAGACCGGCCCGCGCCCGGCACGGGCCGTGCCGATCAGCTCAGCGGTGCGGACCGCCGTTCCGGACGGTGAGTCGACCTTGCCGGCCTGGTGGGCCTCCACGATTTCGATGGAATCGTAGAACCGGGCGGCCATGGCGGCAAAAGCCGTGGCGAGCACAGAACCGAGGGAGAAATTGGGGATGATGACCACGCCCACATCGTCACGGCCGTTGATACGGTGCCTCAGGGATGCGATGCGGTCCTGGGACCAGCCCGAGGTGCCCACGAGAACGCGCAGTCCGTGCTCGAGTGCGAAGTCGACCACCGTCTGGCTGACGCCGGGCCTTGTCAGGTCCACCGCGACATCCGCCCCGACCATCTCGTCGAGGGCACTGCTCGAATCAAGCTGCGCGACGAGCTGATAGCCCGCTGCCTGCTCGATCAATCCGCACACGAGGCGGCCCATCTTGCCCGTTGCGCCGATTACGGCCACCCTCGTTGTCATGAATCCAATCTACCAATCCTCGCGGGGGTGATCGCCCGGCGAACCGCCCCGTAGCCTTGGCGCATGCCAGAATTCATCGCCGTCCCGGTCTCGGATCCCCGAGCATCCGCCCTGCTCACCGAGTACTTCGAAGATCGCGCGCTCACGTTCCCGCCCGAGCAGGGGGTGTACGTGCCCGCCTTCCCCGCAGCGGCGCAATTCATCGCCCCGCAGGGCGTGTTCCTGCTCCTTCACGACGGTGGGCCGGCCATCGGCTGCGGCGGGATCCGCCGGATCGACGACTCGCCCACGGGGCGGGTGCGCTA
>Ga0209023_10001027_pt1 | contig 39174 bp, 31 predicted proteins | sample LakOneMetagenome_FD_187468 | JGI IMG/M metagenome (GOLD analysis project Ga0209023, IMG submission 187468) | Freshwater and sediment microbial communities from Lake Erie, Canada (SPAdes) (version 2) | ecosystem: Environmental > Aquatic > Freshwater > Lentic | place: Lake Erie, Canada...
TTTCGAATCTCAGGACCGGAAGCCGTATCTCGTGCGGTCCGCCACGATTTCGGGGCGTGATCTTTAGTGTGCGGCCTCGCTGGCTTCGTTGGGCCGGGCAGCGTGGCCGACATTGCCGCCATGACAAAAGCGCTCGCGCATCGCGGTCCTGACGGGCAAGGCTTCTATTCGGATCCGGACGCGCCCGTGTTCCTGGGCCATCGCCGCCTGGCGATCATCGACATCGAGGGCGGTGAGCAGCCGATGTGGAACGAGGCGCGCACGGTCTGCGTCGTCTTCAACGGTGAGATCTACAATCATCGCGAATTGCGCGCCGAACTGGAGGCGCGGGGATATCGCTTCAAGAGCGATCACTCCGATACGGAAGTGTTGATTCACGGTTACGCGGCGTGGGGCGAAAACCTACCAGGCCGACTCAATGGGATGTTCGCGTTTTGCATTTATGATCGCGAGCGCAAGCGGTTGTTCTTGGCTCGCGATCGCTTTGGCGAGAAGCCGCTCTACTTTGCGCAACAAGGCAAGCTGTTCGCGTTCGCCAGCGAATTGAACGCCATCGCCGAACACTCGGCGTTTCAGGCGCGTTTGCGCGGCCGCAGTTTGCAGAAGCTGATGGCGTACGGCTTTCTGCCGGCGCCCAACGCGATTCTAGAAGATTGCCAGAAGCTACCCGGCGGATGTTTCCTAAACTTCGATGTTGAGTCCGGCGAAACCCGCATCAAGCGCTATTGGCGTTTTGAATTGGAAACCGAGACGGCATGGCTGGAGCGGCCGGAAGGCGAGCTGATCGAGGAGTTGCGCGCGCATCTGTTTGAGGCGGTCCGCCGCAGGTTAATGACGGATGTGCCGCTGGGTTTCTTCTTGAGTGGCGGTCTGGATTCTGGCGCGGTGCTTGCCGCCGCCGCCGCGGTGGCGCCAGATCAAAGGCTGCGCACATTCACCATCGGTTTTCGCGAAGCCTCTTTCGATGAATCCGCTTATGCGCGGTGCGTGGCCGAGTTCATCGGCGCCGACAACGCCGTCGATTGGCTCGACCTCGACGCCGCGCGTGACATCGCACCAAGTGTGCTCTCGCGTGTGGACGAGCCAACGGGCGACCCATCGATTCTGCCGACCTATCTGCTTGGCAAGTTTACGCGCCAACACGTCACAGTGGCGCTGTCCGGAGATGGCGGCGACGAACTGTTCGCTGGATACGACCCGTTCCAAGCGCTGACGCCCGCCTCGATCTATCACACGCTGGTGCCGCGGCCATTGCACGCCTTACTGCGCGGCGCGGCGGATCGCTTGCCAGTGTCGGCGCGCAACATGAGCTTCGATTTCAAGCTGAAGCGCACGTTGGGTGGACTGAGTTATGAGCCGGCGTTTTGGAATCCCGTCTGGCTTGCGCCGCTCGATCCACACGCTATGCGTCAGTTGTTCGAAGAGGCGCTGACGCCAGAGGAGCTCTATTCAGAAGCGTTGGCGGAATGGGACGCCACACCGACTGCGTCACTGATCGATCGAACGCTGGGCTTCTACACAAACTTCTATCTGCAGGATGGTGTATTGGCGAAGGTTGATCGAGCGACGATGATGTCCTCGCTGGAGTCGCGGGCGCCGCTGCTCGATAACGATCTGGTCGATTTCTGCCGACGCCTGCCACATCAATTCAAGATCAAGAACGGCCGACGCAAGTACCTGCTGAAGCGGGCGCTCGAAGGTTTGCTTCCCGACGATATCATCAACCGTCCCAAGAAGGGTTTCGGCATCCCTACAGCGCGCTGGCTTCGCACGCTGCCGGAGGACCCGCCTTTGGCGCCGATCGCCGGCGTTCGCATGGATCGCGTGGGCCAAGCGTGGTCCGACCATCGCCGTGGCGTCGCCGACAATCGGCTGTTCTTGTGGAATTGGCTGGCCCTGCAATCATCAGCGTATGTGACCGCGCCAGCTGGCGCGTGACCTCCCAACTTTCACGATGCTTCCGCCGGCGCCCCGTGCGCTCGACCGCTTGGCCGTTGTGGTATGACGAGAATGAGCACCAGGATGAGCGCCGCCAGAATCGCCGAAGCCAAAGGACGGCTCAGCGCCAAGCCGCCGTGGTCGAGCGGCTTATCGAGGAAGTCGCCCACGGTGGCGCCGAGTGGGCGGGTCAGGATGAAGGCGATCCAGAACAGCATCACGCGCGAGATCGTGGTCCAGAAGTAAAGTGCGGCTGTTACCGCAAGCGCGACGCCGAAAACCGCGGCGCCACCCAAATAGCCGAGACCAAGTGCACCTGTTGTCGCTGCGGGATCGCTCGGGCTGGCAGCCATCCAATCGCCAAGCGCGGTGCCGAGCGTTTGTGAGAAGGTGATAGTTACCCAATAGAACGCTTCCACCCTTGGCGTGTTCACGGTGTCGACGGAGATTGATCGTTCCGACCAATACCAAATGCCAAGCGACAAGACGACCAACGACAAGAGCAGCGCGGAACCGCCAGCGTAACCGATGCCGATCGAGCGCGTGGCGAAATCGGCGAGCGTCGTGCCCGCAGTAGTGGAGGCGATAATCGTGGCCCAATAGAGCAGTGGGTTGAAGCGCTTGGCGACGATCTGAATCGCCACCAGCACGACGAGCAAGCTGAAGAAGATGCCCGTACCGATAAGGTAACCGTTGGGGTTGGCGTCCGCGGTCGTCTCACCGAGCCAGCTCATGGTCACGCTGTCGCCGGCCGTCTCGCCAAGGGTGGTGGCGAGAATTTTGATAATCCAAAACCCAAGTGTAACCGCGGGGACTTTGCTCAGCGTGGAGCTGTCGATGCGTTGCATGATGATTCCGGGTCACAAGGCGAGGAGGAGCGAGGTGTAGGCGTTGTTGCGTCCGTCAAAAAACACTAGCGAAAACCGCCGCGTTCGAAAAGCGTTGTTCATGCCTGCACCCTCGCGCGCACGTGAAGGTTACACCCTCCTCTCCGCCAATCGCGCCAGACGCAGCCTTGCTTCCGCGTTGAGCGTGGCGCACGAGGGGCGCGTGGGAGTGGCACATCAATCCGCCGGTCTAAGCGCTCCGCCCGCCTGGCTTGAACAGGTGCGGCAAGAGCAAATTGCTTCGCTCTATCGCAACGTCTTGCTGGGCACCGGCGCAGTTTGGGTCGCGGGCGGCATCTTGGGTCTGCTGCTGGTTCAGCAACACGTCGCCAGCGCTTCGACGTTTGCGATTTGGTTTGCCTTGGTAAGTTTGCTGACGCTGTCGCGTTACGTGCTGGCCGTTGCCTACAAGCGCGCATCGGACGCACGCACCAATTGGCGCAAGTGGGGCGCGTGGTTTACCGCGGGCACGGTGTCCAGCGGAATCGTTTGGGGCGTGGGTACGCTCTTCTTGATGTCGCCGGCGCGGCTCGACATGCAGTTGCTTGTTATCGTGCTGTTGACCGCCGTCTCGTACGGGGCGCTGGCTGCGTTCGGCCGATGGATACCGGCGTTTTTTGGCTTCTTCCTACCGGCCATGGTCCCCAGTGCATTGTGGAGCCTCTTTCAAGGCGACGTTCCGCACATTGTCTATGGTGTCCTGGCGTTGATTTGGATTCCGGCGGTGGCGTGGATGTCGCTGGGGTTTCAGGAGAGCGCGGTGCAAGCGCTGTCGCTTGGATTCGAGAACGCGGCGTTGGCCGACGATTTGCGTAGACAGAAGCAACTGGCTGACGGCGCAAACCTAGCGAAATCGCGCTTCCTTGCGGCGGCCAGTCACGATTTGCGCCAGCCGGTGCATGCGCTTGGCTTGTTCGTCGCAGCGCTGAAGAACGAGCCGCTTGATTTGGGCGCTCAGCGGTTGGTGGATCAGATCGACGGCACGGTGGATGGACTTGATAGCTTGTTCACGGCGCTGCTGGACGTGTCGCGTCTGGACGCGGGCGTGGTGCACGCGGAGTCGCGACCGACGCCGCTTCGACCCATGTTGGAGAGAATTGTCGGAGAGCTTCTTCCCGAAGCCAAAGCGAAAGGCTTGAACCTGCGGCTTCGCGCGAGCGACGTTTGGGTGACGAGTGACGCGGTGCTATTGGAGCGCGTGCTCCGCAATTTGGTCGCCAACGCCGTGATGCATACGCAGAAGGGCGGTGTGCTCGTCGAAGCGCGCAGCGTGGGACGCGCGCAGGCGTCGGTGGAGGTGTGGGACACGGGGCCAGGGATTCCTGACGCGCAGCGCGATCTGGTGTTTCAAGAGTTCTATCAGTTGAGCAATGCCGAGCGGCGGCGCGAGGGTGGGCTTGGCTTGGGGTTGGCAATCGTGCAGCGGCTGTGCGCGTTGATGGCGCATCCGCTGACGCTGCGTTCTGTGGAAGGGCGCGGGAGCGTGTTTCGCGTGTCGCTTCCGCTTGCGGCGGCAGGGTCGCCAAGTGAATCGCCGAGCGCTTTTGCCGCTGCGCCGTCACTGCGCATTTGGGTGATCGACGATGACGTGGCGGCGCGTCACGCCACGGAGGCCGTGCTGGCGTCGTGGGGTCACGCGGTGCGCACGGCAGGCAGCTCGGCGGAAGCGCTTGAGCATGTCGCCGCCGGCGAGACCCCGCAGCTCATTCTCTGTGACTACCGCCTTGCCAATGAGGACGGCATCTCGGTTATCGCCGCTTTGCGCACACGGATTGGTGTCAATGTTTCTGCCGCGCTCATTACTGGCGATACAGCGCCCGATCGCTTGCAAGAGGCGGCGGCAAGCGGTTTGCCGATTGTGCACAAGCCTGTGTCGAAGGGAAAATTGCGCGCTCTGGTTGGCAATCTGACGCGCGCGAAGACGGATGCAAGCTAGGCCGCGAGGCCACTGTCGCGCGCGATGGTCACCGCTTGCGTGCGATTGGAGGCGCCCAAGACCCGCAGCACCACGGTGATGTGCGCTTTCACGGTTTTTTCCGCGAGCCCCAGTTCCTGGGCGATCCGTTTGTTGGACAATCCGCGCGACATTCCGGTGAGAACCTCGCGCTGGCGCTGTGTGAGGTGAACGGCCTGTGTGCTGGTCGGCGCCGCGCTGTCGCCATCGGCGTTGAGCATCAACGGCGGCACATAAATTTCTCCGGCCAGCACCAGCTTGATCGCCGAGAGCAGCGTGTTCGGGTCGGCCGATTTGGGCACATAGCCAAGCGCGCCCAACGCCAAGACGCGGCGAACGTCGGCGGCGCTTTCGGATGCTGATAGAACTATGACAGGCAAGTCGGGCCGCAGGGCCCCCAAGCGTTCGACCACCGCACCGCCATCCATGCCGGGCATGGCGAGGTCCATGATGACGACGTCGAGATCGCTGCGCCTCGCGGCAATATCAAGCGCCGAAGCGCCGCCATCGGCGGTCAGCACTTCAGTCTCAGGACCAAGCTGCTGCAGCAGAGCGGTGAGCCCTTCGCGCAGTATCGCGTGGTCATCGACGATCAGCAGGCGCATCGCGTCCGTCATCCACCAAAGTCGGCGGCTTTTCTATCGCTAGTCTTAGGACTTTGGTCGCGCTTATGGCGAGCCCCCTCGCGTGAGAAATTGCGCCTGGGCTGAATTCGACACGCCCGCGGTTGGGGGAATGGCCATGTCGTCTGGCAACGCGCGCGTGCTTCACAACGGGGAAAAGAAACGGGCGCTCAGCGCAGCCTTGATGCAAAGCGCCGCGACGTTGGCATTTCTTGCGGCCGGGGCGGGGGTAGCGCGCGCCGATTGCACGCCCGTCGATAGCGTCACCGGCGAATGCACTGGCGACGAGCATCAAGGGATCAACAATTCCGATCCAAGCACGTTCGTTTTCACGCTCAATGTTCACGACCTGACGACGCCGATTGCGCCGACCACAACCACGGTCGGCATTTATTCGGCTTATCAGGGTGTGGCGCTTGAGCCGTCGCTCACAGTCAACGTCGATCAAAGTGCGACGATCAACGTGCGGAGCCTTCAGGCCTACGGCATCTACGCGAGCGCACAAAACACGCTGTCAGCGTCGATCTCAAATTTCTTTTCGCCGATCGATGTCAATGTGAACTCCGCCGCAGCGATCACCGTCACTTCTGATCTTCCGGCCTTGCGCCGTGCCGATTTTCAAAATCGCGTCGGCGATTTGACCAATGCGTTGGCTGGCATTGATCAAATGCATCTCGCCATCGCCGCGCTGGAGGGCGATCAGTCGGTCGCGGCGCAGAACGCACTTTGGGCGACGTATCAGCTGCTGGATCCGATTGGGTACATTTTTGGTCAGCCGATCAACGTCAATACGCTGACCCCGCGCATCTACGATCACCTCTACGTCCTCCAGAATACCGCTGACACGCTGGGCGAAACGCCACCGCCGGCGGAACAGGTCGCGTTTCTTTCCGCAGGCATCCGCGCCGACAATCTTGGAGGGGCGGCGCACGCGGCCGGTGGCGACATCAATGTCCTCAATACCGGCGTCATCACCATGGGCGGCGCTTTTGGTGTCGGCATTGAGGCCCGCTCGCAAAGCGCTGACTCCGGGCCGCCTGTCGCCGCGGGCGCCATTCACATCACTAACGATGGGACCATCCAAACGAGCGGCGCATCGGGCGCCGGCATCTTCACACAAAGCATCGGCAGCCGCTCGGGACGCGGCGGCGATGGCGGCCACATCATTGTCGACGGCTCAGGCTCAATCACGACGCTGGGTTCGTACGGCTACGGAATCTACGCGGCGAGCACTGGCGGCCTTGGCTTCACCGATGATGGATTCACGCAGGCGGGAAACGGCGGTGTTATCGGCATCACCTATGGCGGGGCGATCTCCACCGAAGGGCGCAACGCGATTGGTATTCTCGGTGTCTCCACCGGCGGACAAGGCGCCTACGGCGGCAATGCGAGTGGCGATGATGTCACCGGTGATTCCGCCAACCCCGGCGGCATCGGTGGCAATGGCGGCGTTGTAAGTCTCACGCTTGCGGTGGGCGGTTCGATTCACACGATCGGCGACGGCGCGAGCGCGATCTCAGGAACGAGCGTCGCTGGCGCCGGCGGCTTTGGTGGTTCGGGCAACGACTTTCACGGCGGCGGGTGGGGCGGTTTGGGCGGCCTAGCGGGCGCCGTCACCGTGGAGAACAGCGGCCAGATCCGCACTGAGGGCGACGACGCCTATGGCATGCAGGGCCAATCGTTGTCGGGAGATGGCGGTGTAGGCGGCGATGGCGATGGCATCTTTGTTGGCCACGGCAGCACGGGCGGGCCGGCCGGCGCGGCCGGCGCGGTAACGGCGAACAACTACGGCTCGATCGTTACTTTGGGCGATCGCTCATTCGGCATATTCGCGCAGAGCATTGCTGGTCGCGGCGGCGCCGGCGGCGATGCGTCGGGTGTGTTCGTCGCGCACGCCGGACAGGGCGGTAGCGCCGAGAGCGCGCGCTGCACGGTCAATCACATCTGCCCGGACGGTGGCATCGTGCAGGTGCTGAACGAAGGCAGCGTTGATACGTCAGGCTTCGGTTCGCACGACATTTTCGCGCAGTCGATCGGCGGCGGCGGCGGCGCGGGTGGCGATAGCACGGGATGGATCAGTGTTTCCGGCGGCGAAGGCGGCGACGCGGGCGACGGCCAGTTCGTCGAAGTGATCAATCGCGGCCATCTTGGCGCAACCGGCGACAAGTCTTCAGCGATCTTCGCACAGAGCATTGGTGGTGGCGGCGGCGCTGGCGGTGATGTTGTTTCGATTGGCGCATTCGCGGCGGTGGCGATCGGCGCGCAAGGCGGCGCTGGCGGCGACGGCGGCGACGTCCATGTGCAGAACGATGGCGAGATCATCACTGGCGGCCAGCGCACCGACGCGATTCGTGCGCAGTCGGTCGGCGGCGGTGGCGGTGTTGGCGGCTCGGCGACAGCGTTTGCCGTGGGGATCGGTGGCGCTGCGTCAGTCGCTGTTGGCGGCAATGGCGAAGTCGGCGGCGACGGTCATCACGTTACGGTCGACAACAATGGCAGCATCGAAACGCACGGCGATTTCTCCAACGCGATCCTCGCGCAATCGATCGGCGGCGGCGGTGGGCAGGGCGGTTCGGCGTTTTCATTCTCCGCAGCGGGCGGCGATCACGGCAGCGTCGCTGTTGCTGTGGCTGTCGGCGGTGGCGGCGGAAAGGGGGGCGTTGGCGGTTTGGTCGACGTCACCAATGCCGGCAGCATCACGACGTATGACTTCAACAGCTTCGGCATTCTCGCGCAGTCCATCGGCGGCGGCGGCGGCCTTGGCGGCGCCAGCACAGCGCAAACGGTCACCGCGACCGCGGAGGAAGGCGTTTCCGTCAACATCTCAATCGCCGTCGGCGGCGCCGGCGGTGATGGCGATCACGGCGGCGATGTCGGCGTTACCAATGATGGCTCGATCGTCACGCTCGGCGACGGTTCGACCGGCATCTTCGCGCAAAGTGTTGGCGGGGGCGGCGGCGCGGGCGGCGACGCGTCGTCGACAACGATGGCGCTGTCGAGTGGTGAGAGCTCCAGCGTCGAAATCAACGTCTCAGTCGGCGGCAAAGGCGGCGACGGCAATGACGGCGGCAACGTCACCGTACTCAACAACGCCGGAGCGATGATCATCACCCTCGGTGACATGGCTAACGGCATCACCGCGCAAAGCGTGGGCGGCGGCGGCGGTGTTGGCGGCGCCGGCTCGCAAGGCTCGTTGTTCGAAGATTTCGATTTGCCGACTGAGCCGCCGGATTTTGGCGACGACGACAGCGCGGGAGATCGCGAACGGGCGCGCAATCGTTATGCGTCACTGCAAAACAGCGCCGCGGGCGCGCCGGATGCGAGTGGCGGACGCGCAGCGAAACGCAAGAAGGGGGGCGGCGGCAGCGGTGACGATCCGTTCAGCGTTGGGGTTGGTCTGTCGATCGGCGGCGGCGGCGGTGGCGGCGGACACGGTCACACGGTTGATGTCACCAACTACGGCGAGATCATAACCGGCGGCGTTATGTCCATGGGCGTGTTCGCGCAATCCGTTGGTGGCGGCGGCGGCATTGGTGGCGGCGGCACCGGCACTGCCAGCGGCGAAGTTGGCGCCGGTCTTGGCATCGGCGGGCAGGGCGGACTTGCGGGCAATGGCGGCGAAGTTTTCGTGCACAATTACGGTGCGGTGACGACGCTTCAGGCGATGTCCTACGGCATCTTTGCGCAAAGTGTCGGCGGTGGCGGCGGTGTTGGCGGCTTGGGCGCGGGCGAATTGAATGGCCCAACAACGCTCTCGCTTGCGATCGGCGGCTCCGCCAACGCAGCAGGCGACGGCAATCTGGTGCACGTCTTCCAAACCGGCGACGTGATGACGTTCGGCTTGGGCGCAATCGGTGTGCTGGCGCAATCGGTTGGCGGCGGTGGTGGCGTCGGCGGCTCGGCGTCGGAAGACACCTATAACAGCATTGGTGTCGGCGGCGTTGGCGGTGCAGGCGGTAACGGGCAAGCCGTCGATGTTCACGTCGATGGCAACATCATCACCGAAGGCAATTTTGCACACGGCGTCTTCGCGCAGAGCGTTGGTGGTGGGGGCGGATTAGGCGGCGGCGTGGAAACCCGCGCGTTCTCCTACGGCGTAGACCCCTTCGGACTGCTGACCATCGACACCGGCCTGACGCTCTCGCTTGGCAGTTTGGGCATTGCCGGGGGCGGAGGCGATGGCGGCGACGGGCAGCGAGTAACGGTCGATACCACCGGCACGATCACAACGTTTGGCCGCAACGCATATGGCATTTTCGCGCAGTCGGTCGGCGGCGGTGGCGGCGCGGGGGGCGGCGCTGACCTCGGGCCACTGTCGTACAGCCGCTCGGGCTCGAACGGCGGCGTCGGCGTCGCCGGCAACGTCGTCATCGATCACCACGGCGACATTCACGCCTACGGAGAAAACTCCGCAGGCATCTTCGCGCAGAGCATGTCTGGCGCGACGTTGACGTCAGCCGCCAACGGTCGAGGCGGCGACATCTCTATCACGCTGCATGGCGGCAATGTACTGGGCGGCTCTGGTGAAGCGGGCGTCGGTGTATTCTTCTCCGGCGGCGCCAACAACACGTTGGACAACCTCGGTGGCTCGATCTCCGCTCTGTCCGGCATCGCCATTGTCGGCACTGATGGCGACGAACACATTCACAACTACGGCCTAATCGACGGCAATATCGGCCTAGGTGGCGGCGCCAATACGTTCAACAACTACGTTGGCGGCATTTTCCAACCGCACAGCGCCATCAATATCGGCGGCTCGAACAGTACACTCTTCAACGATGGCGTGCTGTCGCCGTTCGGATCCGGCGTTTCCGGCGTCACCGAGCAAGCCGGCAACGTCGTGCAGAGCGCGAGCGGCGTTTACGCCGTCGATCTACGCTTCCATGGCTTGTCCGACAGCATGCATGTGCGCGGCGCGGCGACCCTTGCTGGCGAGGTGCGGCCGTTGATCGAGCACGCTGCTGACATCGTGCCTGGCCAATACATCACGGTTCTGACGGCAGACTCGGTTTTCGCGAGCAATCTGAGCATCGACGGCTGGGATACGCTTGTTGTGAACTGGGGCCTCCACACTACAGCCACCAGCGTCGCCGCCGGCGTCAACCAATTCAGCTATCGTTTGCCGCAACTGAACGAGGTGCAAACTCAAACGGCGACGTACCTTCAGGGTATGTGGGGCGCCGGCGGTTCCGATGGCATGAACGGTCTGCTCGACTTCATGGCGGCGCAAACAGACATCGCCGACTACGAAGCGGTGCTCGATACGCTCAATCCGAACGCGCTGTTCACACAGGGCGCGAGCAACATCTTGCAAGCGCAATCGTTCTTGTCCGGCATGATGAGCTGCCCGGTGACGCTGGAGGGTTCAATGCATGAAACCGCGTGCGCATGGGCGCGCGCTTCGCACACCGAAGGCGATCAGAACGCGCTACTCGGCGATCGCGGGTACAATTCGCAAGGCGATAGCGTACAGGCAGGCGTGCAATACGCGTTGCGGCCCGGCTGGTTCGGCGGGCTTTCGCTGGGCTACGGCTCAAGCGAATTTAGAATCGATCCGACGGCCGCGGCAGCGAACGACACGCTCTCCATCGGTGGCGCGTTGAAACACGAGGTAGGTCCGTGGCTCTTTGCGGCCGCTGGAGAATATTCGCACATCTCGACCGACCGCCATCGTCTAGCGGGCTTCCCAACCTTGGTCCGCACCACGAGCAGCAACGACACCGACATTTTGGCGCTGCGCCTGCGCGCCGCGTATCTGATCCAGGACGGCATCGGCTATCTGCGCCCAAGCGTCGAACTTGACGGCTACCAAGTCCACAGCGGCTCGTTCAACGAGCACGGCGCGGGCGATTTCGACCTGCAAGTCCAAAGCAGCGACAACACGTTTGCGCTGGGCACGCTTTCGCTCGAAGGCGGCGCCAATTTCGTCACCAGCAACGGCGTGATCCGGCCGTTCGTCTCGCTTGGCGCTAGCATGCTGAGCGACGATCATATCGACGCCAACGCCCAGTTCGAGGGCGCACCGGACGGTGCTCCAGACTTCGTCATCTCCAACCGCATCCCGGAGGCGTTCGTTCGTGGGCAGGTCGGCGTCGATGTCCAATTCACCCAAGGGTCGCTGCGTCTGGATTACGAGCAACGCGAAGGCCACGACTACAGTGACTGGACGGCATCGTTGAAAGCGCGCTGGACGTTCTGAGCGCGAAATTTCGGGTGTCCGCTTTTCAGAGCGGCTTGCGCGGGCTAGGGCTGGCGCATGCGTTACTTATTTCTCGCCGTTGCTCTCTCACTGGCGCCAGCCTCTGCGCGTGCGCAAGTGCAGCATTCTCTCGCGGACAACGTCAATCCCTTCATCGGCACAGGTGGGCAGGGGCACACTTTCCCCGGCGCGGTCGCGCCATTCGGCATGGTGCAGCTTTCACCGGATACCGACACGAGTTGCGTGATCCGCGACTGCTACAGCCACGCGGCCGGCTATCGCTACGACGATCCGACGATCGAAGGCTTCAGCCACACGCACTTCTCGGGCGCCGGACACTCCGATCTCGGCGACATCCTGGTGATGCCGGTTTCGGGTGACACAGTCGCACTAGATCCGGGCACGCCAGAAGCGCCGGGCTATCGCTCACGTTTCAGCCACGCGAACGAAGTCGCGAGCCCAGGCTACTACGCCGTGACGCTTGATGGTCCGGCAGTCCGCGCGGAACTCACCGCGGGTACACGCATCGGTGTGCACCGCTACACGTTCCCGCGCGGGCGCGCAGCGCATCTCGTCGTCGATCTGCGCTCATCGCTCTACAATTACCCAGGTAAGGTTTTGTGGTCCGGGCTGCATCTTAGCGCCGACGGCCGCACGCTTTCCGGCTTTCGCGAAACGCGCGGCTGGGCGCCGGGGCGCAAGCTCTATTTCGCCATGCGTTTCTCGGCGCCGCTGACGGACCACGCTTTTCTCAATCGCGAAACCGATGTGCCATATCGCGGCTTCGGCCCGCCTGGGCGCGGCAGCGATGCGGTGGCGGAGCGTTTAGGCCGCGCGCTTGTGGCGCGTTTGGACTTTGGCAGGCTCGATCATCCGCTCGAAGTGCGCGTCGGCCTGTCCGGCGTGGATGAGGCCGGCGCCATCGGTAATCTCGATGCGGAGCCGGGCGACTTCGATTCAATCCGTGCGCATACGCTCGGCGCATGGGAGCAGGCGCTCGACGCTGTGCAGATCGATGCGCCCGCGCCGATGCGCGCCAGCGTTTACACCGCGCTCTATCATTCGCTGCTGGCGCCGAGCGTCTGGAGCGATGCGGACGGCCGCTATCGGGGCACGGACGATCAAGTCCATCACGCGCAAGGCTTCACCTTCCGCTCGACCTTCTCGCTTTGGGATACGTTCCGCGCCGAGCACCCGCTGCTCACGCTCATTCAACCGGAGAGCACGAGCAGCGATGTCGTCAACTCGCTGATCGCCAGCCAGCAGGAGAGTCCGTACGGGATTCTGCCAATCTGGCAGTTCGCCGGTCGCGAGACCTGGACGATGATCGGCTATCACGCGGTGCCGGTGATTGCCGATGCGTACATGAAGGGCATTCGCGGCTTCGATGCTGAAGCGGCGCTTAACGCCATGGTGGCGAGTGCGGAATATGCGCCGTATGGCGGTCTCGGCGAATACATGCGTCGCGGCTACGTGCCGATCGATCTTGAGCCAGAAGCCGCGTCCAAGACGGTGGAGTATGCGTACGATGATTGGACCATCGCGCGCATGGCGCGCGCTCTGGGTCACAACGACATCGCCCAACGCTTCGAGCGCCGTGCCGGCTATTGGCGCAACAGTTTCGACACGCGCAGCGGTTGGCTACGGGCGCGTTTGGCCAATGGCCAATTCCGCACGCCGTTCGATCCGACTGCGATCAACTACGGATCGGACTACACTGAAGGCAATGCGTGGCAGTACAGCTGGTTCGTTCCACAGGATCAGGCCGGGTTGTTCCGCGTGCTTGGCGGCGACGCGCGCGCCATCGCGCGGCTGGACGCAATGTTCGACTACGACGTGTCGACGTTGGACTACAGCCACGCCGAAGATATCGCCGGCCTGATCGGTCAATACATTCACGGCAACGAACCGAGCCACCACGTCGCGTACCTCTACGTGTACGCCGGCGCGCCGTGGCGGACGCAGGAGCGCCTGCGTCAGATCGTCGATAGCCAATATCATCCGACGCCGGACGGTCTCTCCGGCAATGACGATCTCGGCCAGATGTCAGCGTGGTTCGTCTTTACCTCGATGGGCTTCTATCCCGTTGCGCCGGGCTCGAACGAATACGTGATTGGACGTCCTTTTGTGTCGCGCGCGTCGTTGAATCTCCCGAACGGGCGGCATTTTACGGTGACAGCGGACGGCCTTTCCGATGCCAACCATTATGTTCAATCGGTGACGCTGAACGGCGCGCCGCTGACGCACAGCTTCATCACCGATGCGGAAATCCGTAACGGCGGCGAACTGCATTTCGTGATGGGCGCGACGCCGAACAGAACATGGGGCGCGGCGCGCAGTGCGCGGCCATACTCGATGAGCCAGTGAGCCGGGGGACGATTTATGGCTGAGAAATCGAACTCGGGAGTGGCGTTCGCCTACGTCACTACGCTCTTCTTTGCTTGGGGCTTCGTGACGTCGCTCATCGATCCGCTGGTGGCTTCGGTGAAGACCGTGTTTCACCTCGACTATACCGAAGCGATGCTCACGCAATTCGCATGGTTCATCGCCTACGGCGTGGCGTCCATCCCAGCAGCGGCAATTCTCTCGCGTCTCGGCTACAGCGCTGCCATTCTCACCGCATTGGGCACGATGGTCGTCGGCTGTCTGATGGTGCCGGCCGCGACAGCGCTCGATCTTTATCCGGGCGTGCTCGCGGCGCTGTTCGTCATCGCGTGCGGCGTCACGTTGTTGCAAGTCGCCGCCAATCCGCTTTCAGCGGCGCTTGGTAAGCCGGAGCACTCGCACTTTCGGCTCACTCTCTCTCAGGGATTCAATTCGCTCGGCACAGTGCTCGGACCGCGTCTTGGCGCGAGCACCATGTTGGCGGGCGGCGTGTTTGCGGCAGGGGCCGCGACGGATCACGCGCTTAGCCGCGCGGAATCGCTGCGCTCAATTGATCTCGCGTTCATGATTATCGGCGCGTTCTTCCTTGCGGTCGGTTTGCTGATTTGGAGTGCGCGCAAGCGTATTGACGCGGCGGCGCCACAGAAGGCCGTTCTTGCTGGAGCGCCGTGGGCTGCATTCCGATCCGGCTGGGCGCTGTTCGGAGGCTTGGCGATTTTTCTGTATGTCGGATCGGAAGTCTCGATTGGTTCGCTCCTTACCAACTTCCTGCACGACAATCTCGCCGGCATAGACATCACCCAGGCGGGCGGCATGGTGAGCTTCTATTGGGGCGGCGCCATGGTTGGCCGTTTCCTCGGGAGTGGCCTGCTGACGCGCGCGCCCGCCGGCGTGTTGCTCTCTATTGCCGCGCTTTGCGCCGCCGCAATGTGCCTAGCGGTGACACAACTCGGCGGTGGCGTAGGCGCCTACATCGCGCTCTCGATCGGCTTCTTCAATTCGATCATGTTTCCAGTCATTTTCACCATGACGCTTGAGCGCTCATCGGCGCCCACATCGGCGACATCGGGCTTGTTGTGCATGGCCATAGTCGGCGGCGCGGCGTTGCCAGTGCTTTCGGGAAAAGTCGCAGACCTCAGCAGTTCGCTGACACCGGCGTTCTTTGTGCCGATGGCTGGATACATTGGTGTGGCGCTGTTCGCTATCGCGGCGGCGCGTGTGCGTCCGCGACGTGCGGAGCCGGAGGCCGCTGTCGTCGCGCACTGAATGGGGGGTTAGAGGCCGCGTTCTGTTTGGTTCAGCATGACGACGCGCTCGACCGCCAAATCGGCGGCGCACGTGACGTGCTCCAATTGCGCACCGGAGCCGCCGTCAAAGAGATCGGCGCGATAGCCGCATTCCGCATCAACCCAACTTTGCCACGCCGTCTGCGATGCGCGAAGCGAGTCCGCGTGCGCCGGCGCCACTGCAGCCAGGCGCGCCACGACGGCGTCCAACTGTTCGCGCCAAGTCGTCGCTTCACGATCCCAACACAGCGTCGCCGCGATGGTGCTGTCGCCTTCGCTGGCGATGCACGGACGGACGCCGGCGCCTTTGCAACCGGCGAGTTGAGCTGCGTCGTTCCCAGCGCTGGCGATGCATTGTTGAAGGGGCGCGGCGTCATAGGCGATCTCATCCGCTCCGGCGGGCGCGCTTGCACATGCCGCAAGTGCGAAAATCAAGCTCATCAGAAACCCGCGCATGCGTACTCCGCCTCTGCCGTCTCAGCTTCGCCGACTGCGCGGAAAAATCCAGTGGGCGCGCGCGCTGGTTCGTGCTTCATCGCCGGACGCTCGTGGAGGGGACATGTTCCAGCGCCAATCGCTTACCGCCGTATTCGCCCTGTTGCTCGCCGCCTGCGCCAGCGCGCCGGCGACCACGACAGCACAAGCGCCAACGCAACCGACCGCGCAGGCGGCAGATCCCTATCTCTGGCTCGAAGACGTTGAAGGCGCACGATCGCTTGAATGGGTGAACCGAGAGAACGCGCGGTCCTTGCCCGTGCTGGAGAACGATCGCCGCTACCCGCAATTGCTGAACGCAGCCATGCAAGTTGCGCAGTCGCACGATCGGCTGGCGCTTGGCGATATCCACGACGGCTACCTCTACAATTTTTGGCAGGACGAGACGCACGTGCGCGGCATTTGGCGCCGCGCGACTTTGGCTAGCTACGGCAGTGGCAATCCGCGTTGGCAGACGCTGCTCGACGTCGATGCGTTGGCGACCTCCGAAAGCAAGAACTGGGTGTGGGAAGGCGCCAACTGCGACTCGTCCATGAGCCGCTGCATGATCTCGCTCTCGAACGGCGGCCTCGACGCCACGACGGATCGCGAGTTCGACATCGCGTCGCACAGCTTTGTCGTTGGCGGCTTCGTCGTGCCAGAAGCCAAATCAAGCGTGGCTTGGGAAAATCGCGACACGCTTCTGGTGGCGACGAACTGGGGCGAAGGCAGCGTGACCCAGTCGGGCTATGCCTACATCGTCAAGCGCTGGCGCCGCGGCACACCGCTCGCGAGCGCAACCGAGGTGTTGCGCGGGCAGGCGAGTGACGTCGCCACGAGCGCATTCACCGTCGAAGACGAACGGAACCACCAATTGGTGATGGCATCGCGGTCCGAAACGTTCTTCGAAACCAGCTATTCGCTGATCACACCGACAAGCGTCACGGCCGTAACGCTGCCCCGCAAGTCCACCATTCGCGGCTATCTGCGCGATCGGCTGATCATCACGATCGAGCAGGCGTGGACCGTCGGCGGGCAAACTTATCCCAACGGCTCTTTGCTGGCGGTGTCCGCCGCTGACCTCACCAGCGCCGCGCCATACGTGGAATTGCTGGTTACGCCGACGGAGCGCCAATCCATCGAAGATGTGGGCGTAACACGCGACGGCGTGCTGGTGGCGGGCTTCGACAATGTGCGCGGGCGCTTAGCGCGGTTTGTTTATGATGGCCGCGCCTGGCGGCGCACGCAGATTGATCTGCCGGCGACGGGCGTCATTCATGTTTCCGGCGCGTCCACCAGCGACGCAGCAGCGTTCGTAACGTACGAAGATTTTCTCACGCCGCCGACGCTCTACGCCGTGAACGGCGCGCGCACGCGCTCGATCCGTTCATTGCCGGCGCAGTTCGATGCCTCGCCGTACACAGTCGATCAGTTCGAAGCGACGAGCCGCGACGGCACGCATGTCCCATACTTTGTCGTGCACCGCCGCGACATGCAGCTGAATGGCCAGAACCCGACTTTGCTTTACGCCTATGGCGGCTTCCAGTTGTCACAGACGCCAAACTACAACGCCTACACCGGCCGGCTCTGGCTCGATCAGGGCGGCGTCTACGTGCTCGCAAATATTCGCGGAGGCGGTGAGTTTGGCCCGGCCTGGCACGACGCCGGTCTGAAGACGCATCGGCAGGTCGTGTACGATGACTTCTATGCCGTTGAACGTGATCTCGTATCGCGCAACATCACCAGCCCGCGGCGCCTAGGCATGTCCGGCCGTTCCAATGGCGGGCTGCTGATGGGCGTGATGCTGAACCAGCATCCGGAAATGGTGCACGCCGCCGTTATCGGCTCGCCGCTCCTCGACATGCTGCGCTACGACCAGTTGCTCGCGGGCGCGTCATGGGTGGATGAATACGGATCGCCCAACGTCCCAGAAGAGCGCGCCTGGCTGGAGCAGCTGACGCCCTACCAAAACCTCCACCGCCGGGACGATTTTCCGCTGGTCTTTATCTACACGTCCACCAAGGACGACCGGGTTCACCCCGGCCACGCCCGCAAATACGCCGCTCGGCTCGAAGAGCTGGGGATGCCGTTCCTCTATTATGAGAACACCGACGGCGGTCACCAGGCGACGGCCAACCTCCGCGAAGCCGCCCGCCGGCGGACGCTGGAGTACACTTATCTTATGCAGCAGCTGATGGACTGATCAGCTGCCGCAGGTCTGAGGGGTGAGCCCCAACATCAGGCCGATGGTGAGCCCTTGAAGGACCCGCATGACCCAAGGGTCAGGATCAGGGCCCAGACGCCTCCACCTGATCCGGCCTGGGGCTTTGACCGCGTCTTTCACCACATTCCTGTCTGTTCCGGCTCCAGTTCATATTGACGGGCCAGAGGTGCTCCCTCTATATCGCCCATCCCCGTCCGCGCGAGTTCCGCGCGGGCGCGCTTATCTTTTTGGAAGACGGCTATGTTCGCGGTGATCAAGACGGGCGGTAAGCAATACCGAGTGGCCAAGGACGACGTGATCGTCGTCGAAAAGCTCGACGCCAAGGATGGCGGCAAGGTCACCTTCTCGGACGTGCTGATGACCGGCGACGGCAAGACGCTGAAGCTCGGCAAGGACCTGAGCGGCATCACCGTCACCGGAACGCTGGTTGAGACCAAGAAGGGCGACAAGGTCACGGTGTTTAAAAAACGCCGCCGTAACACCTATCGCCGCAAGATCGGTCATCGTCAGACCGAAAGTCACGTCAAGATCACCGCCATCGGCGGCAAGAGCGACAAGGAATAAGAGGGCGTCATGGCTCACAAAAAAGCTGGTGGTTCGTCGCGCAACGGTCGTGACTCAGCAGGCCAACGCCTCGGCGTGAAGCGCTTCGGCGGTCAAGCGGTCAACGGCGGGGAAATCCTTGTCCGTCAACGCGGCACCAAATTCCATCCCGGTCATAATGTCGGCCTTGGCCGTGATCACACCCTTTTCGCCCTTTGTCAGGGCCAGGTTGCGTTCGCGACGAAGCGAGACGGCCGAACCTACGTGTCCATTATGCCGGCACAGGTAGCGGCCGAATAAGGCGAGAACGGAAGCAGGCTTCCCGGATCGCCTTCCAAGGGCGATCCGGTTCCCAAGATGCGTGGGGCGCCCGGATCAAGGCGCCCCATTTTCTTTGCCCCGCGCGAAACAGAGCCAAACAAGGAGGCTCCGATGCGCGACGTGATCGAAATCGAGACCAAACGGCTGAAACTGCGCGGCGTGCGGATGAGCGATGCGCAACGCATTGCCCAGCTCTGCGGCGACCCGAACGTCGGGCGCAACCTCGCCATGACTCCGATCCCGTATCTCGACGTCGCCGCTGAAGGCTGGGTGATGATTACGCTCGCGCGCCAGGGCAGGCATTTCGTGTTTGCCGTCGATCAGCCCGGCGAGGGGCTTGTAGGCATGGTTGGCGCCCATCCGCGCGACGATGGCAGCTTCGAGATCGGCTATTGGCTGGGCCGTCCGTATTGGGGCCGCGGCTTCGGCAGCGAAGCCGTGCGCGCGTTCACGACGCAAGCGCGGTCGCTTGGTGCGCTGCAGGCAGGGCACTTCGTTGACAATCCGGCGTCCGGCCGCGTGCTGGAGAAAGCTGGCTTTGCCTACACCGGGGAAGTGACGCCGATGTACTCACTCGGCCGTGGCGAGAGCGTCGACTGCAAGCGCATGGCGCTTGGCGCAATCGCCATTGACGCTCTCGCCAGTGGTGCGGAGCTCGTCCACTGATCGCTCCACCCATTCGCGCTTGCTCTCGCGCAATCCGCGAATGGGTGGCTGATCACCTGTGTTTGCCTTGGAAAAACCTGCGAACGCGCCTAACTTTGGCGTCGGAGTTTCTCACATGAGTTTGCGCGTAGCCGTCGTCGGCGCCACGGGGAACGTGGGCCGCGAAATGCTGGAAATCCTGCACGAACGGCTGTTTCCGGCCGACGAAGTGATAGCCATCGCGTCGCGCCGTTCGGTCGGCACCGAGGTCAGCTACGGCGAGAAGACGCTGAAGGTGAAGGACATCGAGGCGTTCGATTTCTCGACTGTCGATCTGGTGCTGATGAGTGCGGGCGGCAAAGTCTCGAAGGAGTGGTCGCCGAAGATCGGCGCGGCGGGCGCTGTGGTCATCGACAATTCCAGCGCCTGGCGCATGGATCCGCGCGTGCCGTTGATCGTACCGGAAGTGAATCCGGACGCGATCGCCGATTATTCCAAACTCAACATCATCGCCAACCCGAACTGCTCGACCGCGCAGCTCGTCGTGGCGCTGAAGCCGCTGCACGACCGCGCCAAGATCAAGCGTGTGGTGGTGGCGACGTATCAATCCGTCTCAGGCGCCGGCAAAGAGGCGATGGACGAACTTTGGACGCAGACGCGCGCGCTCTACGTCAATGACGAAGTGAAGAGCGAGCATTTCCCGAAGCAGATCGCTTTCAACGTCATCCCGCACGGCGGCGAGTTCATGGATGACGGTTACACCACCGAAGAGTGGAAGATCGAAGTCGAAACCAAAAAGATTCTCGACAAAAACATCAAGCTCACCGCCACCTGCGTGCGCGTGCCGGTGTTCGTCGGTCACTCCGAAGCTGTGAACCTGGAATTTGAGAACGAACTTTCTGCCCAGGAAGCACGCGAAATCCTGCGCGAGGCGCCGGGCGTGCTGGTGATCGACAAGCACGAAGACGGCGGCTACGCGACGCCGCTCGATTGCGTCGGTGAATTTGCGACGTTCGTCTCGCGCATTCGCGAAGACCACACGATAGAGAACGGACTTTCGCTGTGGGTTGTCAGCGATAACCTTCGCAAGGGCGCCGCGTTGAATGCCGTGCAGATCGCCGAACTGATGCTCAATCGCGGATTACTGCGCAAACTTGCGGCGTAGGCAAAGCGCGGTTGTGAGCCGCGCTGACATCCGCTGTTACAAAATGTGTACGTGCTTCGTCGCATCCGCAGCTGCGTAGGGCGCACGCTCACCCTATCTCAAGCACCAGGGACAAACACCAACATCATGGCGAACATCGCGATCGAACAGCCGTCGGATTCGGACGTCGAAATCATTCACGGCGTGCTGACCAAGTCCTATTGGTCGCCGGGCATCGCGCGGGACGTGGTTGCGAAGGCTTGCGCCAATTCGATGTGCGCGATAGCTCGCGATGAGAAGGGCGCGCTCATCGGTTTCGCGCGTTTGGTGACCGACAAGGCGACATTTGCGTGGCTCTGTGACGTGATCGTGTTGCCAGGTCGCCAAGGCAGGGGCGTGGGCCGCAATTTGGTGCGCACCTTCCAGAAACATCCAGAGCTGCAGGGTCTTCGCCGTTGGATGCTAGGCACGCGCGACGCGCATGGCGTTTACGAAGCACTGGGCTTCACCGAGATCGAAGAACCGCGCCGCCTCATGCACATCCGCAACCGCAATCCCTACGGCATCCCGACGACATGACCGACGCGACCCTCTCGCTTACGCCCGAAGAGTCCGATCGCCGCGCGGGCTTTCTGTCCGCCGCCTTGGCCTATGTGTTCTGGGGGTTCCTACCGCTTTACTTGCACGCGATTGCCTTCGCTCAGCCGGCAGAAGTGCTGGGGCAGCGCATCCTTTGGAGCATTCCCGCGGCGATCGTGGCCGTGGTTTGGATGAGCGGCAGCGCCGCGCAAGCGCTGCGCGAACTGCGCGCGGCGATGACGCCGAAGATGTTGCTAACGCTGCTCACATCGTCGGTCTTCATCTTTGTCAATTGGGGACTCTATGTCTGGCTGGTGCTGAGCCATCGCGTGATCGAGTCGTCGCTGGCATATTTCTTAGCGCCGCTCGTGGCGGTGGCTGTGGGCGTGCTCTTCTTCAAAGAAAAGGTCACCACGGCGCAAATCATCGCGCTGGCTTTGGCGCTTGTTGGGGTCATCGTGCAGGGTTGGGCGCTCGGCGCGCCGCCGTGGATGGCGCTGGCCCTTTGCGCGACTTGGTCGACCTACGCCGTGATCCGCAAGCGCGCTGTGGTGCCCGCTGCGGTTGGCATGCTGATCGAAACGTTGGCGTTAGCGCCTGTGGCGCTCGGCCTGCTGTGGTGGGCGTCGGAACACGGCGGTCTGGCGTTCACTCAGGGCTGGGATCACGCGCTTTTGCTCTCCATCGCAGGCCCCGCGACAGCGTTGCCGCTGATGATGTTTGCCTTCGGCGCGCGCCGCGTCAGCTTCACGACGCTCGGGCTGCTGCAGTTTATCGCACCGACGCTCCAGTTTACGACGGGGCTGGCGTTCGGCGAAGCGTTCACGCCTTTGCGCGGCCTTAGTTTCGCGCTGATCTGGGTCGGCCTCGCATTCTTTGCATGGGATGTGTTGCGCCGGGCCCGGAGCGCATGAGCGATTGCACCTATTACGCCATCGGCGATGTACACGGAGAGCTCGCGAAGCTTGAGACATTGCTGGGCTACATTCGCGATGATGCCGGCGTGCGCGAGCACAAGGTCGTTTTTCTCGGCGACCTTATTGATCGCGGCGATGATAGCCGCGGCGTCATCATGTGCGTCAAAGCGCTGACAGAGCAGGGTAAGGCTATCGCGGTCAAAGGCAATCACGAAGAGCTGATGCTGTACGCGTACGATCGCGACGAGACTGCCGGTCTTTACCATTGGGCCAACAATGGCGGCGATGAAACCATCGCTTCTTACGAACGAACCAACGGCAAGAAGGATCACTGGCGCGAAGCCATCGATCCCGATCACATTAAATGGCTGCGAAGCCTGCCTTCGATCCTGCGCGATGATGCGCGTAAGTTCGTATTCGTGCATGCTGGCATCGATCCGCGCCGCTATCCCGACGAGCCGGAAGAGGTGCGCTTGTGGACCCGTTCGCCGATTTTCTTTCGCTCGCAGAAATGGCCGGAGCGCGAAGTGTTGGACGGCATTCTCGTTCTGCACGGCCACACGCCGACTCAAGACTTCAAACCCGACCAGCAACCGCGCCGCATCAATGTCGATACTGGCGCGTGCTTTGGCGGGCCGCTTACGTCGGTTGTGCTTGCGCCTGGGGAAGCGCCACGCTTCCTAAGCGCCGCAGCGTAATCAACAACACCGACCATGCAGCGATCGGGCAGAGCGGCACTGGCGCGTAATAGCCGATCGCCAAGGAAAGCGCTGCGCTCCAGCCCAGCACGTAAGCGACGATCTCAAGCTTGTTGCGCGGCATGCCGAGAAACGCGAGGCCCGCACCCAGCAACACGAAATCGTAGAAAAAGAGGTAGGGCGTGATCAGCAATGTTGCCGAACACAGAGCCGCCGCTTGCAATGACTTGTCGCCGCGCTTGAAGATCCACACCGCCAGAATGAACGCGGAGAACGCGCTCACGGCGTGCGCGCCAATGGCCCACATCTGCGGCACGTGCATTTTGAGCAGGTTCGCGTAGAGCGCGGCGTAGGATGGCGTGGTCACGCGCAGCCCGCTCATCAGCGTCTCGGAGGTTTCGAGATTGTGGAAGAAGCGGACGTAACTCTCCCAGCCGAACGCCAACCCGGCGGCGACAATTAGGGTCGCGAAGCTCGCCGTCGCCGCAAAGAATGCGCGCCAGCGCCCGGTGATCGCGAGCAGCACCGGCCAAAGGATCGCCAAGTGCGGCTTGATCACCAATAGTCCGACAAGCGCGCCCGCCAGACGCGGTCGCTTGTCGAGCCAAAAAAGCGCAAGCGCGGTGATTCCCGCGAACAGCAAACCAACCTGCGCATTACCGAAATGGTAGAGTGCGGCTGGCATGGTCACGGCAAAGAGGAAGGCGCGTTTGTCCGGCAGCACCTTCCACGCGGCAAACAGATAGACGCTGATGCTGATCGATAGCCAAATCAGCGCCGCCACGCCGTAAGGCAAGCGCGCCAGCAACACCATCACCAGCAGGAATGGCGGTGGCGCATTCCACCAGGCGATGAACCGCACGCCGGGCGCGGCGACGTGGTGATATTGGTAGATGAAGCCAATGTCGTGCACGCGATCGACGTGACCATCGAGTGTCGCGCGCCCCGCGCTCCAGAAGCCGATGAAGTCGCCGAACACTGGCTGGCCGCCGCGCAGCGCGAAATCGTGCGAGTGCATCAGCCGCTCGCCCATCGTGATCAGCAGCCAGCCGGCCACGAACAACGCGGCCAGTTCAAAGATAAGGCGCGGCTTGATGTTCAGAGACATGAATAGAGAGCGTCGATGAGGGCCAGCGATCGGGGGTCGCCCATGATGTGATGCGATTGCTTGTTCATCACATACCCGACTGAGACACCAGTAACAGGGTCGCCAAAGCCGCAGGAGCCGCCGGCGCCGGAATGGCCAAGCGCTTCCGGGTTCGGTCCGTAAAAGCCATTGGAATTGCCGATGATGCCGGTGCGCCAGTCCACCTTGAACGGCAACACAAGGTCGTCGCCCTTCCAGCGGCGCGTGGTGAGCGCGTCAAACGCCTCTTGGCTCAGGATGCGGCTGCCATTGATCAGCCCCCCGGTCGCGTAGATTTCGAACAGGCGCGCCACGCTCAGCGCCGTGCCGTGTCCGTTGGCCGAGGGAATCTCGACCTTTCGCCATTGCGTTGAGCCGCGCACCGGCGCCGCCCATTTGGAAAAGAATGCCGCCTTGCGCGGCGGCGTGATCTCGCCGAACTCGCCGGCACGCGTTGGCTTCTTGATTTCGGCGGCGCGCCCGTGATCGCTTTCCGGCGTGCCGATTTGAAAGTCGATACCGAGCGGCGTGCAAATGTCTTCGCGCAGGATTGTCCCAAGCGAGCGCTTTGCTGCGCGCGCGACGATCTCGCCGATGATGTAGCCCCAGGTGAGGGGGTGATAGCCGCTAACCGTTCCTGGTGGCCAAAGTGGCGCGAGTGCAGCGATCGCTTCGGCGCAAGCGGGCGGATCGAGCCAAAGGTCGGGATCGATTGGTTCAAGAAATCCCGGGACGCCCGCCTGGTGCGCGAGTGTTTGTGCGATGGAGACTTGGTCTTTGCCGAGCGCGCCGAAGGCGGGCCAAAGTGACGCCGTTGGGGCATCGTAGTTGAGTTGCCCGCGATCAAATGCGAGTGCGGCGACGATCGCGCTGACGCCCTTGGTGGTAGAATACACCGGTACGATTGTGCCGCGCGTCCAAGACCGGGTCTGTTCGCGATTGGCCCAGCCGCCCCATAGATCGACGATCACTTCCCCATCGCGCACCACGGAAAATCCGGCGCCGAGCTCCTCCGATGCGAGTTGCGCGTTGAACGCCTCGCGCACGCGCTCGAAACCTGGCGCAACAAAGCCGTCCGCGCTCATGCCAGCTCCAGGTGCCGCGCGCGGGGCCAAGTCACCGGCTCAGCCAGCACGTCTTGCGCTTCCGGCAACAGCAAGTCTTCGCTCTCCGCGGCCATCGAGCGCACAATCACATCGTACACACCGCCCGTCGCGCCCTCGAGCGCGACCACTGGCGCATCACCACGAACGCGCCGCGCAACAAACAGCGCCGATAACAAATCACCCGCGCCCTTGGGCGCTCGCGGCAACCGCGCCGTTTCGCAGAACCATTCGCTGCCGTTCGCGGCATACAGATTGCCCAACCCAAGTGGCGTCCGCAGCGACGAACACAGCACCGCCTTGCCCAGCCGTCGCGCCGCGTCGCGCGCGTGCGCGATTTCTGTGATCTCTCGGCCGGCGATCAAGCCAAGTTCGTACGCGTTGGGTGTTAGCCAATCCGCTTGCGGCGCCAAGCCATTGAGCACTGCGTCCGCAATCGGATCGCTGACATACATTCGGCCCTCGTCGCCAATGACCGGATCGCAGACGAACACTGCGTCGGGGTTGGCCGCCTTGATCCGCGTCACCGCATCGAGGATCACCGGCGCTTGTTCGGCGTCGCCCAGGTAGCCAGTGAGCACCGCGTCAATCTCATTAAACAGCGAGTCGGCCGCCATGCCATCGAGCAGCGACGCCAAGGTCTCCGCCGGTATCTTGCCGCCGCCGGGCGCGCCGTGGTCGGGGCGCCGGCCCAGAATGGTGGTCGGCAACTGGAAGACGCGCACGCCCAGCCGCTCCATCGCGAAGGCCGCGACGGAATTTCCGACGCGGGCGCCGGCCACTTGGCTTTGGATCGACAAAATCGTCTTCAAACGGCTAAACCCTCGAACCGTAGGCGGATCGTCGCCTGCACCGCTTTCGTGAGCAAGTGATGACGGCACGTCCACGCCGATCCTGTCTGTACATGCCTGGCGCTAATGCGAAAGCGTTGGAGAAGGCGAAAACGCTGCCTGCCGATGTTTTGCTGCTCGATCTCGAAGACAGCGTCGCTCCGGAGGCGAAAGCCGATGCGCGCACGGCGGTCGCGGCGACGGTCAAGGCGCGCGGCTACGGCCGGCGCGAGGTGATCGTGCGCGTCAATGCGCTTTCAACGCCCTGGGGCAGAGACGACATCGCCGCCGCCGGTGAAGCGGGACCGGACGGCGTGCTTGCGCCAAAGGTGGAGAGCGGCTCGGACGTCGTCGCGCTTGACGACGCCATGCGCGAAGCGGGCTTCAGCGACGACGCCGGCCTTTGGGTCATGATCGAAACGCCTCGCGCAATTCTGAACCTCGTCGAGATCGCGTCGGCCGCTCGCGATACGCGGCTCACGTGTTTCGTGCTCGGCCTAAACGATTTGGCCAAGGAGACTCGCGCCCGCGCCGGCAAGGATCGCGCGGCCTTTTACGCCGCCATGTCGCTCGCCGTCATTGCAGCGCGTTCACATGGGCTGACCGTGATCGACGGCGTTTACAACGACATCGCTGACGCCGCCGGCTTTGAAGCCGAATGCCGCCAAGGCTTGGAGTTTGGCTTCGACGGGAAGACGCTGATCCACCCGAGCCAGATCGACGCCGCCAATGCGATCTTCGCGCCGACTTCCGAGGAAATCACTCGCGCCCGTGCCGTAATCGCCGCGTTTGCGCTGCCGGAGAACGCGGGGAAAGGCGTGATCAAGGTTGATGGACGCATGACCGAGCTACTGCACTTGGAAGACGCGAAACGGCTCGTCGCAGTAAGCGAAGCGATTGTTAGATCTCAGAATCAATGAAGGACAGAGGGGTTCTTGGGCAGTTCGTCGAACGCATAGGGTGGGCTCTAGTTGCGTTTGCGATCGTGGGCGCCCTCACAGAACTATTCTTGTTTCACCGGGCTCACGGACGCCCAGGGTTTGAAGTTCTTCTCGCCGTCACGTTCGCAGGTTTCGCACTGAGTGCGTTCGGTCAAAATCAACGGAGTCGTGCCTCGGAAGGGCCGGATCAAGCGACTCGGCCGAATATTTTTGTCCTTTCGTTGGTCACGCTTGCGGTTGGTGCGATCGTATTTCTGGTGGTGAGACTTGCGGGGTTCACGTTCTAGGTTCGTCAAATTGCGAAGGTGCGCATGACCAAATCCAATCCCGGCAACTTCTTAGAGGACTTCCGCGCTGGCCAAATCATCGCGCACGCGACACCGCGCACGCTCTCCGAAGCGGACGCCGCGCTGAATATCGCGCTCACGGGCTCGCGCTATGCGATGTTCTCGGCCGACAGCTTCGCGCAGAATTGCGGGCTGCCGGGTGCGCCGGTTGATCCGCTGCTGGTGTTTCACACCGTGTTCGGCAAAACCGTGCCGGACATTTCGCTCAACGCGGTCGCCAATCTTGGCTACGCGGAGGGGCGCTTTCTGGCGCCAGTGTATCCCGGCGACACGCTCAACGCTGTCTCCGAAGTTCTCGGCGTTAAGCAGAACTCCAATGGCAAAACCGGCATCGTCACCGTCCGCACCGATGGCTTCAACCAAGAAGAGGCATTGGTTCTCAGCTATGTGCGTTGGGTGATGGTCAACAAGCGCAATGAAAGCGCAACCATCGAAGACGCGCCGCCTAAAACACCTGCGCCACTCGTTGCCGTGCCTGACCTAGTGCTGCCGCTTGGCCTCGATTTCTCCGGCTATGATTTTGCGCTCGCTGGTTCGCCGCATGCGTTTGAAGACTACGAGGTCGGCGAAAAGATCGACCACGTCGATGGCATGACGGTGGAGGAGGCGGAGCATCAGCTCGCGACGCGCCTCTACCAGAACACGGCGAAAGTGCATTTCGACGCGCTGGCGCAACAAAGCTCGCGCTTCGGCAAGCGGTTGATTTATGGAGGCGTTGCGATCTCGCTGGCGCGCGCGCTGGCGTTCAATGGCCTCGCCAATGCTCAGCTGATGCTCGCCATCAATGGCGGGCGTCACGTCAATCCGCTGTTCGCTGGCGATACGATCTACGCGTGGTCAGAAGTGCTGGCGAAGGAAGATTTGGGCGAGGCGGGCGCGTTAAGGCTGCGCCTCGTTGCGGTGAAGAATCGGCCCGCCACGGACTTTCCCTTCAAGACCGAGGCCGGCGAATACGATCCCGCCGTCGTGCTCGATTTTGACTATTGGTGCGCCATCCCGAAGCGTTGACTTGGCGCCTTCCGCGCCTAATGTCCGCGCGCGGATTCCGCACCTATATTCAAAGAGAAGAGGGCGCTCATGGCAGGCGCATCCCGCCCGGAAGACAGGCCGTTATCGCCGCATTTGTCGATCTGGCGCTGGCACGTCACGATGGCGACGTCGATCCTGCATCGATTCAGCGGCATCGGGCTTTATGGTGCAGCCGTTTGCTTGGCGGTCTGGCTGATTGCGGTTGCAGCCGGTCCTGAAGCGTATGCGCCGGTCGGCGCCTTTCTGGCGACGAAGGTCGGCATGGCCGGCATGTACCTCGTGGTCGCGGCGCTCGCCTATCACCTCGCCAACGGCATCCGTCACCTCGTGTTCGACACCGGCGCTGGGCTCACGCCGCAAGACGCCGACGCCAGCGCGTGGTTCGCCATTCTGTTCGGCTTCGCCGCGCCCATCGGGCTGTGGGCGCTTCTGACGTTTGGAGGCTAGGCGCATGGCAAACGCACCCCGCAGCATGCGCACGCCTCTTGGCCGCGTCCGCCACCACGGCGCAGCGCGAGAAGGCACAGGCCATTTCACGGCGCAACGCGTGACGTCGATTGCGCTCTTGGTTTTGGCGCCCTGGTTTGCAATTTCGGCAGCGCTCTCCATGCGCGACGCCACCTATGTTCAGGCCATCGACTTCTTATCGAAGCCGGTGAACGCGGTCGGCACGATCCTGCTGGTGTTTGTCGGCTTCTATCACATGTCGCTCGGCATGCAGGAGGTGATCGTCGATTACATCCTGAAGCCGTCGACCAAAGCGGTGCTGCTGTTGCTGAACGCATTTGCGCCGATCGTGCTGGGCCTGGGCGCCATTTTCGCGGTGCTCATGGTGAATTTCGGGAGCTGAGGCGTTGGCCGCTTACACTTGGATTGATCACACCTTTGACGTAGTGGTGCTCGGCGCCGGCGGTTCCGGCCTTCGCGCCGCGCTGGGGTGCGCGCAAGCGGGTCTGAAAACCGCGTGCATCACCAAAGTCTTTCCGACGCGCTCACACACCGTCGCTGCGCAAGGTGGCATCAGCGCTTCGCTCGGCAACATGGGCGAAGACAAATGGCAGTGGCACATGTTCGACACCGTGAAAGGATCGGACTGGTTGGGCGATCAAGACGCCATCGAATATCTCACCAAGAACGCGCCCGCGGCTGTGTACGAACTCGAACACTGGGGCGTGCCGTTCTCGCGCACCGAAGAAGGCAAGATCTACCAGCGCGCTTTCGGCGGCATGACGCGCAACTACGGCGAAGCGCCGATCCAGCGCACGTGCGCGGCGGCTGACCGCACTGGCCACGCCATGCTGCATACAATGTACGGCCAATCGCTGCGGCACGACGTCGACTTCTTCATCGAATACTTCGCGCTCGATCTCATCATGGAAGGCGGCGTTTGCCGTGGGCTGACCGCATGGAAGCTCGATGACGGCACGCTGCATCGCTTCCGCGCGCAAACGGTTGTTATCGCCACCGGCGGCTACGGCCGCGCCTATTACTCATGCACCGGCGCGCACACGCAGACCGGCGACGGCAATGCGATGGTGCTCCGCGCTGGTCTGCCGCTGCAGGATATGGAATTTGTGCAATTCCACCCGACCGGCATTTTCCCAGCTGGTTGCCTCATCACCGAGGGCGCGCGCGGCGAGGGCGGTTATCTCACCAACTCAAACGGCGAACGCTTCATGGAGCGCTATGCGCCTACCGTGAAGGATCTCGCGCCGCGCGACATGGTCTCGCGCGCGATGACCTTGGAAATTCGCGAAGGCCGCGGCGTTGGTTCGAACAAGGATCACATCAATTTGCACTTGGATCACCTCGATCCGAAAGTGCTGCACGAACGCCTGCCTGGCATCTCGGAAAGCGCCAAGATTTTCGCGGGCGTTGACGTCACCCGCGAACCGATCCCAGTGTTGCCGACCGTGCACTACAATATGGGCGGTATTCCCACCAACTATCACGGCGAAGTCGTGATCAAGGCCAACGGCAATCCGGACGAAATTGTACCGGGCTTGATGGCCGTCGGCGAGGCCGCATGTGTCTCTGTGCATGGCGCCAATCGCTTGGGATCGAACTCGCTGATCGACTTGGTCGTGTTCGGCCGGGCTGTCGGCTTGCGCTGCGGCGAGAAGCTCGAAGCCAACGCATCGCAGCCTTCATTGCCCAAAGACGCCGGCGAAGCTCACCTCGCGCGCTTCGACAAATTCCGCAACGCCAGCGGCAAGACATCGACCGCTGTGCTCCGCGAGCGCATGCAGAAAGACATGCAAGAAACCTGCGCGGTCTACCGCACTGGCGCGACGCTGCAGGAAGGCGTCACCCGCATGGGCAAGGTCTGGGCCGACGCGCCGGATATTCGCATCACCGATCGCTCGTTGATCTGGAACACCGATCTGGTCGAAGCGATGGAATTCGACAATCTGTTGGCGCAAGCCGTTGTCACTGTCGAAGGCGCGCTCAACCGCACAGAGTCACGCGGCGCGCATGCTCGCGAAGATTTTCCCGACCGCGATGATGCGAATTGGATGAAGCACACGCTCGCGTGGCTCGACATGAATACGGGCCACACGCGTATCGACTATCGCCCGGTGCACTCCAATACCATGACTAACGAAATCGAACCGATTCCGCCGAAGAAGCGTGTGTACTGACCTGGGTCGCGCAGGAACGAGTCGTTTTCAGCAGTTCGAGAAGCCAGCGTGCAGGCGCGCCTGTTCACGTCGTGATGAGCGATTGAAGACGCGGCGTTGATTTCGTATCGCCGCGCGTTAGACGTGTCCTGTGCCTCATAATTCCATAACTCGTCTGCGCCTGCGCTCGCTGTTCTCTTTGCCGGCCTTTGCGCGGGAGACGCGCGTCATCGCGGAGCAATTGCGCGCCGCACCAGGATTCTTGGGCGGAGCCGTGTTGGCAGAGGGCCGCTTGGTATTTTGGACGCGGAGCGCCTGGGAAAGCACTGATGCGATGAAGGCGTTTCGCGATACGGGCGCACATCGTGACTCGATGCCAAAATTGGTAGATTGGTGCGACGAAGCGGCGGTAGCGCAATGCGACGGTGAGGTGCTCACCGATTGGAAAGCGATCCATACGTTTCTGTCAGAGAAAGGCCGCTTGTCGCGCGTGCGCAAGCCGACTAAGGCGCATCAGGAAAAGCGCTTCGCGCGTATGGTGCGTTGGTCGCCGGAACAGGTGATCGCACCGCTCAACAGGAGAGGTGGATGATGCGGCGTTTGATGATCGCGTGTACGGCGTTGATGTTGGCGGCATGCGGTCAGCCGCAACAACAAACGGCGCCGGAGGTTGATCCAAACATCGTTACCACGCCGGTTGAGATGCCCAATCTCAACGCGGGCGAATTTTTGCCGCAACCGGAATACGAAGCGCGCTTGCATGCAGGCACGATCAGCGACCGCACACACACTTGCACGGTAGCGATGGAAGGCGGGCAGGTCGGGATGCGCTGCAGTCACCGCTAAGTGACATAGGGCACAGCGCGAACACGGCGCGCGCGGCGAAGTGCTGTCATACATCAACAGGGGATGAGCAAATGAGAACATGGATGATGGCCGCCGCGGCGGCGATGACATTGGCTGCGTGCGGTCAGATGGGTGGAAATTCAGGGCCGGCCTTGCCGACGCCGCAACCCGGCGTCACTGCGCCAAGCGTGCAGACGCGACCAACGGGAAATGTTGAGCAGGTCACGATCTCCGATTCCAATCGGCAACAGATCATGGCGAATCTCACCGATCTGCTGAATCAAGCTGGTCAGCAATTCGCCGGCGGCATGTCTCCGCCGCAGGGTTTCAGCGACGAGACGACGTCGCTGCAGCCGGGCACGGATCATCACTGGCAGTTCAACCTTCACGCCGGCACGCCGTACGTCGTGCTGGGTGTTTGCGACGCCGATTGCAGCAACGTTGATATTGAGTTGATCGATAGCCGCGGCGGCGTTGTGGCGAGCGATATGCTGCCGGATGATTATCCGGTGGTGCAATTCACGCCGCCTGCGGACGGCACGTACTACGCGCGGTTGTTGATGCAGACCTGCACGCGCGCGCCTTGCTACGCGGCGATGCGTGTGGTGGCGGCGAGCGCGGCTGCGCCGGCGAACAAGTGATCAGCTAGCAGCGTACGGGAAGCAGTCGTCGCGCTTGAGCTCTAAGCCGAAATGGCGAGCGAGCGCTTCGATTGCTTTTTCGTGCGCGGCGTATGGATCGCCGTTTCCCGGCCCGACGATCACGATGCGAAAGTTTGCTTGGTTGCGGCCTTCGGGCGGCAGCATGGCTGTGGCCAAGCCTTCTCCGTCGTCAGCGCGAAGCGTGAGGAAGAGCGGCATCGAGCGCGCGATATGGTCTTTGAGGCCGATCGCTTCCTCAAAAGCCGGAACGCCGGCGGGCGCCCGGTAGCTTTCTCGCGCGGCGGCTTCGTGACGGCGGAAATATTTGTCGACGGAATGGCGCATCATCGACGCCTCGGATTCCGCTTCAGCCTCGCTCTCGAACCTGAACCAGGTTTTGCCGTTGCCGGCGTCGCACACGTAACGCATGCGCCCAATATAGGATGAAGTTCAGAATAAATTATGGAGGCCGGCGCGCTTTATCTGCGCGCCGGATACTCCTGTGGTGGGACGAACACGCGCTTTAGCAGGGCACGTCGACGGTCACGGTGCGGCCGGCGTAGCGGTCGTACTGACGCTCTTGCCGTGTGCATTGGTAGCTCTCGACCGCGTCCTTGACGCCGTAGTCCTCTTCGTAGGCCGAGCCGCCATCGTTGTACCGCGGGTCGTTGTTGTAGCCCTGGTTGTAGTAGCCGCGTGGCGGTGGCGGTGGACCGCACCGGTCGTAGCAGCCGCCACCACGTTGCGGCGGTTGGCTGGCGAGCGAGCCGATGGCGAGGCCGAGGATCAGGCCGACCGCGCCCGCGGCCACGGCGTCGCCGCGCCGGTCGCGATAGCCGTAGTCGTGACGCCCGTGATAATAATTGTAGCCGCCGCGATGGTGATCGCGTGCGTCCGCGGCTGTTGGCGCCAGGCTAACTGCGGCGAGCGCTAGGGCAGCCGCCAAGCTTGTGAATTTCCGCATCATGGTACGAACTCCCGAGGCGACGCTGCGCCTGCGCGGCTGAATCCAACCTGAATCTTAACTGAACCAGCCGGGCGTCGTCAGCGCCGATTGACAGTCTACCCGGGTGCGGCACAGGTGCGCCGACAGCCAACGGAGGGACCCATGGCCGACAAGAAGATCATCGCCGTGATGGGCGCTACCGGTGCGCAAGGCGGGGGGCTGGTGCGCGCCATCCAGGCTGACCCGGACGGGCCGTTCCGCGCGCGCGCCATTACCCGTAACGCCAACTCGGAAGCCGCGCAGGCGCTAACGGCGCTTGGGGCTGAAGTGGTCGAGGCGAACGCCGATGACGGGCCGTCGATCACTAAGGCTTTCGCGGGCGCGGCGGGTGCTTACTGCGTCACGTTTTATTGGGCGCACATGGATCCCGAGCGGGAGATCGCGGAGGCGCACACGCTGGCCGATGCGGCCAAGCAAGCGGATGTGGGTCATGTGATATGGTCGACGCTGGAGGACACGCGTCTGTGGGTGCCGCTCGAGAGCAACGAGATGCCCACGATCCACGATCACTACAAAGTCCCGCACTTTGATACGAAGGGCGAGTCGAACCGCTTCTTCTTCACGCGCGTGCCGACAACGTTCCTGCTGACCTCGTTCTATTGGGACAACCTCATCCATTTCGGCATGAACCCGAAGCCGGACGGGAACGGACGCTACATGTTCGTGCTGCCGATGGGCGATGTGAAAATGCCGGGCATCGGCGCTGAGGATATCGGCAAGTGCGCCTATGGGATCTTCAAGGATGGCATCGTCAACAACACGGTCGGCGTTTCGGGTGAGCATCTGAACGGCGCCGAGATGGCGGCGATTTTGTCTGAGGTGCTGGGCATCGATTGCTACCACGCTCCGGTGACGCCGGAGCAGTATCGCGGCTTCGGTTTTCCCGGCGCCGACGACCTCGGCAACATGTTTCAGTTCTACCGCGACTACGAGAAGGACTTCCGCGAACACCGCGATCCGGCCGTCGCCCGTAAGCTCAATCCGGAGCTCCAGGATTTCCGCACCTGGGTCACGGCTAACAAGGACCGCATTCCCCTAACTTGATAGGGAACTTTCCGCACGCGGGGGCGTTTTCCCCGGTTGCGGGAAGGTGTGAGTGACGTTGGGGAGCGACCCGATCAATATCGAAGCCGACGAACGGTTTCGCGCCATGGCGGAGGCGACGCCAACACCCGTGTGGATGACCGCGCCTACAGGCGGCATCGTCTACGCCAACCGGGCGTTCACCGAGATGGTCGGCCTCAGCGCTGAGCGATTGGCGGGAGACGTCTGGCTTTCGCTCATCCATCCTGACGACGTTGCAGCGATCGCGGCGAGTCGCGATCTGGCGTTTGTCGAGGGACATCAGCCCTACGATTTTAGCGCGCGCTTCCGCGATGCAAGCGGCGCGTGGCGTTGGATGCATGCGAGCGGGCAACCGCGTTTTGACCCGGACGGTGCATTCCGCGGCTATGTTGGTATTGCGGTCGACGAAACGCCGGCGCGGCGCGCCGAAGCGGAATTGCGCGCAAGTGAAGCGCGTTTGCGGATGGTGCAAGAGGCGGGTGGCATTGGCAGTCTCGAATGGGACTTGCGCACGGGCGTCGTACATCGCTCACCGCAGTATTTGGCGTTGCAGGGGTTGCCGGCAGATCATCCTCAAACCGGTCCGCTCGACGACGAATGGGTTGAGCGCATTCACCCCGATGATCGGCAAGCGGTGATCGCAACACTCAATGATGCGATTGCAAATTCGGGCGCGTTTGAGCGTGCCTATCGCACTGTCCGCGCCGATACGGGAGAGACGCGTTGGCTTTTGGTGCGTGGACGCGTCGAAGCGGACGCCGCGGGCAAAGCCACGCGGTTGCTCTCAGCCCAGAGCGACATCACCGAACACCGAGTGGCCGAAGGCCAACTGCGTGAGTTGAATGAACGGCTGGAGGAACGTGCGCGGGAAAAGGCGATTGCCCTTGCTGACGAAATCATCAAGCGCGAGGCCGCCGAGGCGTCTTCGGAAATTGCCGTCGAGCATTTTCGGCTGCTGGTGCAAGGCGTCACGGACTACGCGCTTTATATGCTCACGCCCGAAGGAAACGTCGCGACCTGGAACTCCGGTGCTCAAAGCATCAAAGGCTATCGCGCCGACGAAATCGTCGGACAACATTTCTCCCGCTTTTACACTGACGATGACCGCGCAGCGGGCGCGCCGGCGAAGGCGTTGGATACAGCGCGCACGACAGGCCGATTTGAAAACACGGCTTGGCGGTTGCGCAAAGATGGCAGCCGGTTCTTGGCGAACATCGTCATCGATGCGATTCATGATGATGCCGGAACGTTGATCGGTTTTGCGAAAATCACGCGCGATGTCACCGAGCAGCGCGAAGCACAGCGCGAGCTGGAAGAGACGCGCGAAGCGCTGGTGCAGGCGCAGAAGATGGAGATGGTGGGCCAGCTCACCGGTGGGCTGGCCCACGACTTTAACAATATGCTCGCCGGCATCATCGGCGCGCTCAATTTGATGCAGCGGCGGATCGCGGCGGGTCGACACGATGAAATCGAGCGTTACATCGAGGCGGCTTTGGCGTCCGCGAACCGCGCCGCGTCACTGACATCGCGCTTGCTGGCGTTTGGCCGGCGTGCGTCGTTGGACATCAAGCCGGTGGATGTTGCGGCAGCTGTGAGCTCGATGGAAATCCTGCTGACGCGCTCGATCGGCGAAAACATCAAGCTCAATCTTGATCTCGGACCCGCACTGGCGCTGACCGACGCCAATCAACTCGAATCCGCAGTTCTCAATCTCGCAGTGAACGCGCGCGATGCGATGCCGGACGGCGGCGTGCTCGACATTTCAACGCGCATTGATGCAAGCGGTCTCGTCGGCATAGCGGTTACGGATACCGGCGTCGGCATGTCGCGCGATGTGCTGGACAAGGTGTTCGACCCGTTCTTCACCACCAAGCCGATTGGGCAGGGCACGGGGCTCGGGCTCTCCATGGTGCACGGCTTTGCCAAGCAATCGGGCGGCGATGTGCGCATCGAAAGTGCGCCGGGCGCCGGCACCACGGTGACGATGCTGCTGCCGCGCGCGACCGAAGTCGCAGTGTCGGAAGCTAAACAAGCCGTGGGCGAAACCGCAGGCGCTGGTGAGACGGTCCTTGTAGTTGAGGACGATCCACAAGTGCGGATGCTCGTGCTCGAAATTCTCGATGATCTTGGATACGCGGCGCTTGAGGCCAGCGATGCGCGCGAAGCGCTCACGCTGTTGGATCAGGAGCACGTCGATCTGCTTGTGAGTGATGTCGGCTTGCCTGGCATGAATGGCAGGCAACTGGCTGAGATGGCGCGCGCGCGGCTGCCGCATCTCAGAGTGCTGTTCATGACCGGCTATGCCGAGCACGCCAAGGTGCGTTCAAGCTTTCTCGGCGAAGACATGGATCTCATCGCCAAGCCATTCGAGATCGATGACTTGGCGATGAAAATCCGCGCAATGGTGTCGCGCGAGCGGGCTTAGTGCTGCCCGGAGTTTGACCCGCCGCCGCCCGCGGGCGCCTCCGCCGGAAAGCCGCGTACGCGTAGCAGCGCGTTCACGTCCGGATCTCGGCCGCGGAAGCGGCGATAGGCTTCCGCGCGATCGGTGTTGTTGCCCTCGGCAAGGATGATGTTGCGCATGCCGGCGGCGATGGTTGGGTCGAAGACGTTGCCGCTGGCCTCGAACATTTCCCAGGTGTCGGCCTCCATCACGTTCGACCACAGATACGAGTAGTAGCCGGCCGAGTAAGAGTCGCTGGAGAATAGGTGTCCGAATTGCGGAAGGCGGTGACGCATGGCGATTTCGTGCGGCATGCCGATGCGTTGTAGCTCTTCGCGTTCGTAAGCGTCGATGTCGGTGACGGGTTCGGCGCGGTTGTGCAGATCCATATCAACGATGGCTGACGCAAGATACTCAACCGTGTCGTAGCCTTGGTTGAACGTCGCTGACTGGTGCACGCGATCGACTAAAGCTTGCGGCATTGGCGCGTTGGTTTGGTAGTGGCGCGCGAAGCGATCGAGGATGGGGCGCGTCAGCACCCAATGCTCGTGCACTTGGCTCGGGAATTCAACGTAGTCGCGCGGCGTGCCCGCGAGGCTTGGGTAATGCGTGTGCGTCAGCAGGCCGTGGATGGCGTGACCGAATTCGTGGAAGAGCGTGGTGGCGTCATCCAGTGAGATGAGCACCGGCTGTCCCGGCGCGCCGTGGACGAAATTGTTGTTGTTCGAGGTGATCGGCATGTAGGTCGTGCCGGAGAAATCCTCGTAGCCCTGCCAGCCTTGCGTCCAGGCGCCTGAGCGTTTGCCGGCGCGAGCGAAGTAGTCGCCATAGAAGAGGCCGACATAGGCGCCGTCCGGGCCGGTGACTTCCCACACGCGGACGCTGGGCTCGAAGACCGGCACCGTGCCGGTGATTTCGCGGAAGCTGAGGCCGTAGAGTTCGTGCGCCATGTAGAACGAGGCGTCGATCATGTGGTTGAGTTCGAAGTACGGACGCAGCTCGTTCTGATCGAGATTGTAGCGGTCGCGGCGGACTTTCTCGGCGTAATAGAGATAGTCCCATGGCTCGATGGTGATGCGGGCGTGTTCGCGGTCGGCGATCGCCTGCATGTCGCGCACTTCTTCATGCACGCGCTCAACCGCCGGGCGCCACACGCGCATCATCAGGTCCATGGCGCGCGCCGGGTCGTGGGCCATTGTGTCGTCCATGCGGTAGAAGGCGTGGTTCTGGAAGCCGAGAATGTGCGCGCGTTCGGCCCGCAGACGCAGAATGTCGGCGATCACCTGCGTGGTGTTGTTGTCGTTGGCGTTGTCGCCGCGGTTTTTGAACGTGGTCCAGACTTGCTGGCGCAACGTGCGATTGGCGGAGAAGGTGAGGAACGGATCGACGCTGGAGCGCGTGTTGACGATCGCCCACTGGCCGGCGTGATTGCGTTCGGTCGCGGCGGCGGCGAGCTGTTCGACGATATTCGGCGGCAGGCCGGCGAGGTCGCGGCGGTTAGTGACGAAGATCGCGGTGTTTTCGTCCGCGAGCAGGCGGCGGCCGAAATCAGCGAACTTGGTGGAGAGTTCTTGGTTGATGGCGCCAAGCCGCGCTTGCGACGTGGCGTCGAGGGCTGCGCCGGCGCGGACGAATTGGTCGTGAGTGCGTTCGAGGAGGCGTAGTTGATCGGCGTTGAGGTGCAGGCTTTGACGCTGTTGATAGAGTGTGTCGATACGCTGGTAGAGCGCGTGGTTGAAGGTGATGGCGTTGTAGGCCGCGGTGATGCGGGGCGACCATTCGGCTTCGACGGCTTGGATGGCGTCGTTACTGATGTTGTCGGTCATCACGCCGAAGATTGTGGTGACGCGGTTCAGGTGGCGGCCGGAGTTCTCCATCGCCGCCATGGTGTTCTCGAACGTCGGCGCGGCAGGGTTCGTGGCGATCGCTTGGATCTCCGCTTCCTGCACTTGGATGCCGAGGCCGAGTGCGGCGGGCATCGCAGTGATGTCGGCATGATCCCAGGGCGGCACGCCACCGTGCGGACCCTGCCATGGCGCCAGCAGAACATTCTGGTTCGCCTGCGCGGTCAGGTTGGCGACGTTTGCTTGCGCGGCGGCGTAGGCCGCGTTGCTGGTTGCGGTGCTTGTTGTCGTCTCGGACATGGTTGCGCATCCGGCGATAGGAACGGCAGTCGCCAATAGAGCGGCGAGAAACGCGGTTTTCATGTGAACCCCCAAATCGGTGGATGGATTGTGGCCGCCACGCGCCCATGCGGGCAAGGTTTGCGATCAGCGGCAGGCCCGATGCGACGTTCCGCGCCCACCGCCTGTGAGTTACTTGCCGTCGTTCCCGTTTCGCCCGGCGCGTGGTCCTGCTA
>Ga0209023_10001028_pt1 | contig 39152 bp, 32 predicted proteins | sample LakOneMetagenome_FD_187468 | JGI IMG/M metagenome (GOLD analysis project Ga0209023, IMG submission 187468) | Freshwater and sediment microbial communities from Lake Erie, Canada (SPAdes) (version 2) | ecosystem: Environmental > Aquatic > Freshwater > Lentic | place: Lake Erie, Canada...
TAAGCGCCGACGGCGGCGAATTGTTTGCAAATATCTATACGACATGCGCGGTGCCGGCCGTTTTGCTTGTTTATCTATTAGCCGGAACTATCTTCGTGGGCATCGGCAGTAAATTGCTGGACGACAGCGACCGCGAATGGTTGTCACGGATCGGTGCATGGATGCTGATCGTCGCCGTCGGCTGGTTCGGGGTATTTGCCCTTGTTCTCTTGGCACCGATGGGACTCGCGAGACTTTCGGCTCCGGACGATTGGACGAATTCATTGCTCGCATCGCTGGGCGGTTTGTCAGGCATCATTACTTTGCTTTTTGGATTCTTCGCACGCGGAACGGCTGAAGGCAAGCCGGCTGCAGAGAAGAAAAAGAGCATCTTCGCCGAGCTTTTGCCAAAGATAGCCGCACCCATCTTTGCCGCATTTCTGATCGTTCTGCTAGCCATAGGGACGGAAAAGCTCGTTTACTTTGTTGGGTCAAAGGCACCGAATCTCTCCATACAAACCGGCCATCTCGAAGGCCACGCGGTCATTGCACTGTTGATATGGTTCGTCGGGTTCGCAGGTGTCGGGGCATTCATGGGGCTGTGGATCAACATTAACAAATTCTCTCTACATGCGATGTATCGCGACCGGATAATCAGGGCCTACCTCGGAGCATCGCGTGGTTTTGAACGGCTAAATACCGCGAACAGTTTCACCGGTCTCGACGAGAACGACAACATCGATCTGGAAAAACTGCAGGGGCAAAGGCCGTTTCACGTTGTCAATATGACACTCAATCTCGCAAGCAGTTCGAATCTCCGTTGGCAGAATCGTAAGGCCGAATCGTTTACCGCGACGCCGTTTCACTGCGGCAGCTCGAACATGGGCGAGGGCAGCGGAAACTATCGAGCGAGTAAACTATATGCCGCTGATAAATATGGCCGCCCGATCACGCTCGGTACGGCTGTCGCCATCTCGGGTGCGGCCGCTAGTCCGAATATGGGATATTTTACTCAGTCAGCACCCGTCTCGGCGTTGATGGCTCTGTTCAATATTCGGCTAGGGTGGTGGCTCGGCAATCCCGGCGGCCGCGGACGCAAAACGTATCGCAAGAATGCTCCTGATTTTGCACCGATCCCGATGGCGAACGAGGCATTGGGCCGCACTGGCGATACTAATTCGTATGTTTACCTTTCGGACGGAGGCCATTTTGAAAACCTCGGGCTTTACGAAATGGTGCTGCGACGATGCAAGTTTATCGTTCTGTGTGATGCGGCGGCAGATGGTACGTTCTCGTATTCAGACCTTGCGACGGCGATCCATAAGATTCGCGTCGATATGGGTGTATTGATCGAATTCGACGACGGATTTTCGCCGGTTCAGGGGCGATATTGTACGATCGGCCATATTCGGTACTCCGAAATCGACGGCAGATCTGCGTCGGACGGGATACTCGTTTATTTAAAGCCGACGCTAAACGACAAAGAACCTATCGACATTGCCAACTACAAGAAAAAGGCTCCAAATTTCCCGCATGAATCCACCGCCGACCAGATGTACAGCGAAACCCAATTCGAGAGCTATCGTCTGCTCGGCTATCACATGATGAACACCATCTGCGGCATCGATCACAAAGGGCCCTGCTTAGAATGCAAAGATCTCGATTCGCTCGAACAAAATGCAGCGGAATATTTACAAGAAGTGAGCGGAAAGAAGTTTGAAAAGGGACGCCCGGATCTTCAGTAATTGATCGTCGAAGTGTTCAGAAGGGGTGCAATTGACACGCGACGTGCGTGACGTATGATTGAATCATATGAATTGGTTAGAAAACGGTGAGATATTGGCGAGTATTGGTGAGTTTCTGGCGGAGGACATTGGGCGCGGGGATATTACCACGACGGCGACGGTTCCGCGGGATACGCGCGGCGTCGGGCGGTTTTTGGCTAAGGAATATCTCGTCCTGTGCGGGCTGGATGTTGCCGAGGCTGTGTTTTTTCAGCTCGATCCGGATGTTGGCGAGATCGAGACAAGCTTCAACGAAGGCGACGAGATCGAGGAAGGCACGGTCTTTGGGTCAATGAAGGGTTACGCGGACGTTTTGCTCGTCGGCGAGCGCACGGCGCTTAATCTTATTCAGCGAATGAGCGGCATCGCGACGCTGACTCGGCAGTTTGTAAAGGCTGTCGAAGGAACGGGAGCGTCGATCGTGGATACGCGTAAGACTACGCCGGGGCTGCGAGCTTTGGAGAAATATGCTGTCACGGTCGGCGGCGGCAAAAATCACCGGATGGGCCTGGACGACGGTGTTCTCATCAAAGACAATCACATCGCACTAGCCGGCGGCATCACCCGCGCCGTATCTGCTGCCAAAGAACGCGTCGGCCACCTGCATAAGATCGAAGTCGAGATCAGCAACTGGGCACAATTGAGAGAAGCCATCGAAGCCGGTGCCGAGATCGTCATGCTCGACAATCAAACTCCCGAGGAAGCCGCCAAGTTAGTCGATATGGCCCGCAATCTAAATCCGAGTGTTTTGATAGAAGCTTCGGGAAACATGGACCTCGATCGCGTTAGATCGTATGCCGATGCCGGCGTTGACCTAATTTCCGTAGGGCGCATCACGCACTCGGCTCGTGCAGTGGATATATCGTTTAAAATTCAGATTGGGTAAGTAAATTAGCCGCAGATGACGCGGATGACGCAGATTTAAGAATGATTTTAATTAATTTCTTTATCTGCGTCATCCGCTTTATCTGCGGTTAAAACCGTTGCGGATTGCTCAACCGGAGCCGATTTCCAGAGGTGTATAGCGATCATTGATGCGGTAAGGGCGACCGTGCAAGCGATTCCGCCTTCGATGCCGTAGGTTGTGCCGGTTAGCCAGGTCGGGCCGGTGTCGATCTCGCGGAACAGCGGATTCGTAGTGATGTCCGTCAGCCCGCTGACCTCGATGCCGAAAAACGACCCCTGCATCCAGTTCCACATCAGGTGCAGTCCCCAGACAAGCCACAGATCGCGGGTTTTCAGATACGCAATGCTGAACCAAAGGCCCGCAAGGATCGTGTTGAGCGTCGAGATCAATCCCGCGTTCGGATTGCCGAGATGAACCATTCCGAAGAACAACGACGTCAGCAATATTGCCAGCCAGGCGAGATCTGAGCGGGCAAATGTTTGGAGTATATAGCCGCGAAACAACGCTTCCTCAAACGCCGCTGCGATCGCGAATACTCCGAACGACACCGCCAGCGACTGCAACACCGGCTGCCAACCTCCCGCAAGATTCAATTCAAACCGCTCACCGCCGAAGACGAACGCGAAAAGAACCGCAATAGTCAGCGTTAACGCTCCGATCACCAATCCCAGAGCGAGATGCTTCAGCCAGCCGTTCGAAAATGATGCCCCAAGAGCACTGAACGGCAGTTTCTCGAGCCATCTTCCGCACAACCAGCCGATCACGATCGCGGGAATTATCGCCGTCAGCGAACTCACGGTTAGATACACCAACTGTCCGACCTGCCCGTCCGGAAACGCGACCCTCATGAATACCTGTGAGATCGTGCCGAGGACGACGGACGCAACGATAAACGCAAACAAAAATATCCCCGCCCGCCATCCGCTCCGGACCGTGCCATTTTTGTCGATAAATATCTGGAGTAAAGTTTCCACGCTCCACCGATTGTACGTGACGCACGCGGCCGACGGCAACGCAGGGCAACGCGAGCCTGAGGCATCTTTGCGGATTTCCTGGCGGGCTTTGCGGCTTCGCGGGAGATCGAGGCTCGTTTCACGCAAAGCCGCGAAGGACGCAAAGGAGGAACGCAAAGTTACAAGGGAACGGGTAGCTTTATGTTAAACTTGCACAAATGGAGACGCAGCCGGAGGTAAAAAAGCGACGCAAGGTGCCGTGGATCATCGGGTTGATGATCGTGCTGACATTTACGTTTCTGATCCTGCTGCAATCGTCCAATCTCGGCCGCAACCTCGCGGTCGAGACCGCCAGCGATACGCTCCTTCTATACGCTCTGTCTTCGCTCAATTTCATCGCGCTCATTATTTTTAGCTTTATTTTCCTGCGTAGTTTATTAAAGCTGATGCGCGAGCGGCGGATGTCGGTGCTGGGTTCGCAGATAAAGACGCGGCTGCTGACGTATTTCTTCGTCCTCAGCTTGCTACCGATCATGGCCATGGCGGTGTTTTCGTTTCTTTTCATGAACCGGGCGCTCGAACGCTGGTTCTCGCAGATCCCTGAAAACGTCATCCGCGAGGCCCGCGACATCCAACGCCAAGCTCTCGCCGACCGCACGATAAAGCTAAATGAGACGGCGCAAATGCTCTCGAAGGTGCTGAGCAAAGATAATCTCGCTTCGCGCGATCTGAACGCTGTCGCGGCGTCCGGAAATATCGCTCACATTGAGGTATTGTCTGCTGACAATCGCACCCTCGCATCCGGTGAAAAGCCACTGACTCCCGAACAAAAGGCGGCGGTCGACCAGACGGTAGATTCGATCCGGTTTAACCGTCCGGAAAACGGCGGCGCGGTCGTCGCCGAGATGACTGGAGGACGGCGTTTGCTGATCGTTCCTGATTCGCAATCGGAAAAGGTCGTTAACGAGATGGTCGAGAATTCGCTCGGTGAATTTGACCGTTTGAAAGAAAAGCAGGTCACTGTTCGCCAGGTTGGTCTGCTGACGCTCGGTGTGCTGACGTTTTTATTGATATTTATTTCGTCGTGGCTCGCGTTTTATATCGCACGCGGATTGACCGTACCGATCAAGGCATTGGCGGAGGGTGCTGGTGAGATCGCTCAGGGGAATCTTGCACATCGAGTGGATGTCATCGCCGAGGATGAGCTTGGTATTTTGGTAGCGACGTTTAACGAGATGTCGTCAAAGCTTGAGGCGAATTCCACTGAACTAAGTAGCCGCCGCAAATACATCGAGACCATCCTCGAATCATTGCCGACCGGCGTCATCTCGTTCGACGCAATGAACCGGGTTGGGACAATAAATCGTGCGGCTCTCAACATTCTGCGTCTCGACGACGCCGATTTCCTCGGATTCGAACTGTCTAGATTAGTCAGCAAAGAGAATAACGAAGTCCTGGAACGCCTCCTCAGCCGTGCCCGCCGCGTCGGCCATGCGTCGGAGCAGACCGTGCTCGAGATCGAGACGGTTGACGGTTCACGCGAGGCGGAAAAGGGGCTGAACGTCGCACTGACCGCAACGGCATTGCCCTCCGAAGACGGTGCGGTGCTCGTTATCGAAGATCTCTCAGAACTCATCGCGGCCCAGCGTGCTTCCGCATGGCAAGAAGTTGCTCGCCGTATGGCCCACGAGATCAAAAATCCGCTCACGCCGATCCAGCTTTCCGCCGAACGCATCGCCAAACGATTTTCAGCGACCGGCCACATCGAAAATGGCGTCGGCAAACGCATCGACGACAAAGGTGCGATCGGTGACGTTGTTGAGGAGAGCACTTCGACGATTCTGCGCGAGGTGAGCTCGCTCAAGGCGATGGTTGATGAGTTCTCGCGGTTCGCGCGTCTGCCTGATGCAAAATTAGAAACCGGCAATCTCAACGAGATCGTCGAGCAAGCGGTCGCGTCGTTCGAAGGCCGTTTTGCTGACATCGCGATAGAAACGGACCTTGGCGGCAATGTTCCTGATACAATGATCGACGCCGAGCAGCTAAAACGTGTTTTCGTAAATTTGATCGAAAACGCGGTCGAGGCATTTGCCGATAGCGATACGGACAAACTCGTAACGGTAAAAACGCGGCACGATACTGCCCGCGATCTACTCGTTGCCGAGGTCGCCGACAATGGCAAAGGCATCAGTCCAGCCGATCTGCAAAAGCTGTTTCAGCCCTATTTTTCGACCAAAGGACGCGGCACCGGACTAGGCCTCGCCATCGTCCGCCGCATCGTTTCGGAACATCACGGCAAAATAAACGGCGTCGCCAATCAGCCTCGGGGTGCGAAATTCATTATTGAGCTGCCAGTTGGCGGCTAAAGAAACTCGATGCCAAATTCTATCCTAATTGTTGACGATGAACGCGGGATTCGCGATACGCTGAGTAGCGTTTTGCGGGACGAGGGCTTTGCTGTCGAGGCGGTCGCATCGGGAGAGGATTGTCTTGAGATCACGCGAAAGCAGCATTTTGCGTGCATTCTGCTCGACATCTGGCTTGGAGATGGCATTGACGGGCTGAAGACGCTTGCGAAACTCAATGAAGAGGGAAGCGATGCAGCGGTTGTGATGATCTCAGGCCACGGCAATATCGAGACGGCGGTCAAATCTACTAAACTTGGCGCCTTTGATTTTATCGAAAAGCCTCTCAGCCTCGAGCACACCGTCATCACGGTGAAAAATGCTGTCCGTACACGCGAACTAGAACGCGTCAATCAGCAATTGCAGAGCGATCTCGCTGACGAATATATCATGATCGGCGAATCGGTCGCGATGCGGGCGCTTCGCAAACAGATCGCGATCGTCGCACCGTCCGACGGCCGCGTTTTGATCTCAGGCGAGAGCGGAACCGGCAAGGAACTCGTCGCCCGTGCGATCCACGCGCAATCAAAACGCCGCAATGCACCGTTTGTCGAGATAAATTCTGCCGCGATCCCGGAGGAATTGGTCGAATCCGAACTCTTTGGACACGCTAAAGGTGCATTTTCCGGCGCGACGCGTTCGAAGAAAGGAAAGTTTGAGATCGCCGATGGCGCGACGCTTTTTCTTGATGAGATCGGCGATATGTCGCCGCGTGTGCAGGCAAAGATGCTGCGTGTTCTCGAGGAGCAGCGGTTTGAACCCGTCGGAAGTAACACGCCGGTGTCTGTCGATGTCCGAGTAGTTTCGGCGACGAACAAACCACTCGAATCGCTGATCGACAATGGTAATTTTCGCTCGGATCTTTTCTACCGACTTAATGTCATTCCATTTCAAATCCCTCCGCTTCGTGAAAGAGGCGAGGACGTGCCGCTGTTGATCGATCATTTCAATCGCCGTTTTTCGGCCGATTACGGCAAACAAGCGAAGATTTTTGCTCCCGACGCTCTCGAAAAACTGCAAACCAGCGATTGGTTAGGTAACATTCGTGAATTGAAGAACACAATCGAGCGTATCGTCATCATGTCCGCGAAAGAGACGATAACCGCCGACGATCTGCCCGCGATGGAAACCGCGAACGAACGTCCCGCGATCAGCTTTCGCTTTCCGAATTTCAAAGACGCGACCGACGCGTATCAACGAGAGTTCATTCTCCACAAACTCGCCGAACACGACGGCAGCGTCGCCAAAGCCGCCGAAGAAATGGGCGTCGACCGCAGCCATTTATATCGGCGGATGCGAAATCTCGGGATCCAGCCGAAATAAATATATTTTCCAGTGCGAATTTATCTAAAATACCGTATATTGAATTCTCGAAACATACAGGAGAGAAAAATTGCGTAATTTAGGATCGTTATCGACATCTTTGCTTGTCGTTGTGTTGGCCATTACCGCCATTACCTTTTCGGCCTGCCCGAGTAAGCCCGCAAGCACTGCCAACACGACAGAGCCGCCAAAGCCTGCCCGCCAGCCGAGCCAAGCGACCTTTCTCGCGGTCGGCGACATAATGCTGTCGCGCGGTGTTGCCAGAGTGATCGATTCCGCGCATGATCCGCTCGCGCCGTTTTCGGCCCTCGAGAAAGAGTTTCTCTCGACCGATTTCAATTTCGGCAATCTCGAAAGCCCGGTCTCCGGCAACGACACGCGCGTCGGCAAAGGCCTTGTTTTCAATGCCCGCAAGGCCGACACCGCGGGCCTCGTCAAATACAAATTCAAGGTAGTCAACTTAGCGAACAATCACGCCCTCGATCAAGGCCCCAACGGACTGCAATTTACGCAGGAGTTTCTAAAGGGCCTGAATATCGAGTTTCTCGGCGTCGGCAAAGACCTAGCCGAAGCGTGGACGCCCAAATACTACGAAGCCAATGGCATAAAGATCGGATTTATCGGTGCGTCATACGCGTCGATCAACGACGGCGGCGTCGCACGGAACACCCTCGTTGCGAGGATCGAGGACGAAGCTCAACTAAAGACCGCGATCGAGACCGCCAAAAAGAATTGCGATTATGTCGTCGTCACGATGCACGCAGGTATCGAATACACCCGTACGCCCGAAAAAGGCCAGATCGCTTTCGCCCGTGCCGCCGTCGATGCCGGAGCGGACGTTGTCATCGGAGCACATCCGCATTGGGTGCAGACGACCGAAGAATACAAAGGCAAACCAATATTCTACTCGCTCGGCAATTTCGTTTTCGACCAGCGAAAACCCGACACGATCCTCGGCATGATGCTAAAGATCACCCTCAAAACCACCGGAGCCGAACGCGGAGCAGTCGCCGACACGATCGAATTTAAGCCAGTCGTGATAGAAAAAATGGGCATACCGCGGGCGGCGACGCCGTCAGAATCGAAAATGATCCTGCAAAAGATCAATATTACCGATCCCATCTACCGGCCGGGCTCTGGCATGAGATGATCGGACTACCAACTCGTTTTTGACCTAATACGGAATCAAAATATCGAGCGTGTGATCTCTCTCAGCGGTATAATATCTTTTACGGCGCCGATCTGGATGGCTTCCTTGGGCATGCCAAAAACTATACAACTGGCTTCATCCTGCGCGATCGTCCTTGCTCCTGAATTGTGCATCTCAAGCATTCCCTTCGCGCCGTCCTTCCCCATCCCGGTGAGGATTATTCCGAGTGCATTTGAACCTGCAGATTTTGCAACCGACTGGAATAGAACGTCAACGCTTGGCTTGTGAAAATTGACTGCGGGCCCGTCTTTTACTACCACGGAATAATTAGCTCCAGTTCGCTGTAGTAAAATGTGCCGATTTCCTGGTGCGATCAGTGCGACGCCCGGCACTACTGAATCGCCATTCTCGGCTTCGCGAACCTGAACTTTGCAGGATTGGTTAAGTCGGTTAGCGAATGCCGTCGTGAAGCCTGCGGGCATGTGCTGGACTATAACAGTTCCGGGTGCGTTTGCCGGAAATCCGTTCAGGACGTCCTCGATAGCGGTGGTGCCGCCTGTCGACGCGCCGATCGCGATGATCTTGTGCGTGGTCTCGAGAGCCCGGTGCACAACCGACCTTTCTTTATCGGCTGGCCTTTCAGTCCGGGCCGTGACTTTCGCAAGAGCTGCCGTTCGAACGGCGCGAACGAGTTCGCCTTTCACGTCGGGAGCGGAAAACTGCGATCCCGGTTTATTTACTATCTCTATCGCACCGAGCGATAGCGCCCGAATTGCGTTTTCGCTGTTTTCTGCAGCCTGCGAACTGACGATCACTACCGGCAGCGGAAAATGCTGCATTAGTTTTGCGAGGAACGACAGACCGTCCATGCGAGGCATCTCGATATCGAGGGTGATGACATCCGGCTTAAGCTGAGCGATCTTGTCACGAGCGACAAACGGATCCATCGCGCTTCCAACGACCTCGATATCGTCGAATTGCGAGAGTTCATTGCTGATTACCTGTCTTACAACAGCCGAATCGTCGACGACCAGTACTCGGATCATATTTTTAGATTGACTAGTGAATAAAGAGCGAAACGTCGGATCTGCCTTCGTCCATTCCGAGCCGTGCGATAGCGGAGGCCGTCTTGATCTTCTCTGGCTCGGAACGAAAGGTCGGGGCGTTTAGTTTGAATATATGTGTATTGCCGGCAATAGCGGGCAAAGCATTGCCGCAAATGACATTTGCTAGTTCACCGAGAACATCCTGGACCAGAGCCGGATCGGCCGCGAGGTCGTCTCCCAGCATGTTTTCGGCAATCGCTGCCAACGCAGTGTCCTCAATGGTGAGAAAGATCTCGCCGTCGAATTCGCCGTGAAAAGAGACAGAGACGGTCGAGATCGATGACCAGTTATCGTCCGGAGCGTCTTTCGCGTCGAACGGAAAGACGAACCCGAGTTCCTCAAAAGTCATAATCGCCGCTTGATACAGTGCTTGTTCCATTTTCTACTCCCGTAATTTGAAATACCGTCGCCCTCAATTCCTCAGGCGCGAAAGGTTTATGAATGAATTCGACATCTTTTTCCCTAAGCTGGACGATCCTCGTCTCGCTCGATTCGGTCGAGATGACAATGATGGGCAGATCGGCTAGATGCGGATCTTGTCTAATGTGGTTGATGAGAGTTTCGCCATCCATTACGGGCATATTGATATCTACAAGTGCGAGATCGACCCAGTTTTCCTCCAGCACATCGAGAGCCTCCTGCCCGTTTTTTGCCTGATATACGGTATCGATCTCAAGTCCGCTGATATTCAGGGTCTTGAGTATGATCGAGCGCATTGCTGTGCTGTCGTCGACAATTAGTACATTCATAATTTCCCCTTTTCAGGTGCTTACAACTCCGTAGTTTGGTTGTTAATTTTCAGGTTTACCTCGCCAGTCGAGATTTCGAGTGTCATGGTCCTCGAGTAAGTTTCGCCGACATCCCAAGCCTTGATCAGCACGTTATTCTTCCACAGAAGTTTGCGCAGCATCAGGAAATTTCGTTTTCCGATCTGAAACTGATCGTCCTCGGGATTGTTTTGGGTGCTAGCCCCACCTGCGACCCTCAGCTCCAGCCGCTCCTTTTTCGCACCCGCCTTGTAACAGGCACGGAATAATTCGGGAACGCCGGTATCCACAAACATGAGTGGATTCTGTTTGGCCTTTTCAGGATTTACGGTAGAAGTTGGAAGCATTATGTGGATCATTCCGCCCACTCTCGCAACGGGATCGTACACTGTGATACCCAAACAGCTGCCGAGAGCATACGTGATCAGCGTATCGCCCTCGTCGGACGATACCTTCATATCTGCGATGCCGATAGTGTGTTTCATTTCAAATAGACGGCGGGCTGAACATATTCGAACCGGTGATCAATGCTGGTAAGGCTCTCGGAGTGGCCGACAAAAAGATGGTTTCCTTCGTCGAGAAGTCCGTAAAATCGATTAACGAGAACGCCCTGGGTTGGCTTGTCAAAGTAGATCATTACGTTTCGGCAGAAAATTATGTCGAACGGACCCTGCATCGGCCATCTTTCCATGAGATTAAGCCGTGCAAATTTGACCGGAGCTCTGATCTCGTCGCGGACCCGGAACAAAGAATTGGCGTTTTTAGTAAAGTACTTTTGGCGTTGAGCCGTCGAAACTCCGCTAAGTGCCTCTTCGGTGTATTCGGCGGTGCTTGCCTTTTTCAGTATCTGACTGGAAATGTCTGTCGCAAGGATCTTAATATCCCAACGAGAGATATCGGGAATGTTGTCGTGAAGGTGCATCGATATCGAATATGGCTCTTCGCCCGACGAACATGCAGAGCTCCAGATCCTCAGTCGTTTCGATTTGAGATTTGGCAGAATATGCTCTCTTAGGTAGTCGAAGTGTTGCTGTTCACGAAAAAAATTTGTCTTATTCGTTGTGAGGGCGTCGATCATGTGTGAGAATTCCGTCGAGTTTTTCTCAACGTACTCCAGATACTGATCAAAACTACCGACCTTGACAGCGGCCAGCCGTTTGGTCAAACGCCCACGGACGAGATTTTGTTTGTCGTTGTTTAGCTTGATACCGCAAAAACCGTAAAGTCGGTCCTTGATATGCTCAAACTGCTTTTGACTAAGTTGTGCGGCGATCGCGTCTGTCATTTTGATGGTAATTAATACGCTAGAGCCCGTTTACCGTTGGTGGATGATTTACCGTTTAAGGCCGGTTTCTTGGTTGTGATCTCCACCGGCCGTGCTTTTTCGTTTGAGAGGGTGAACGAATCAACTAATCCCAGCATTTCAAGCGACTGGCCTGAGAGCTCCTCGGCGGCACTTGCGGTTTCCTCGGAATTAGCGGCGTTCTGTTGTGTAACAGTATTTAGTTCTTCGATCGCCGCACCGATCTGGCCGACCGCCTGCTGCTGCTGTTCGCTCGAGACGGCAATTTCCGAAACCATCGCATTCACATTATTGATCTGGGAATGGATCTCTGAGAGGTTCTTGAGGACTTCCTGATTGTGCGTGATGCCGTTTCCGGCACTTCGAACGGCTTCTTCGATCAATTCGGCGGTTTGTTTTGCCGCTTCGGACGAACGAATTGCCAAATTTCTAACTTCTTCGGCGACGACGGCAAAACCTTTGCCCGAATCGCCGGCTCTGGCTGCCTCAACCGCGGCATTAAGCGCAAGCAGATTTGTCTGAAAGGCGATCTCTTCAATCGTTTTGACGATCTTCGCGGTCGAGTCCGACGAGACTTTGATCTTGTCGATCGCATCCGTGAGCATATTCATATTAGCTACGCCACGATCCGCAGTTTGGCTAGCCGTTTCGACGAGAGACCGGGCGGAGATGGCGTTGCCGGAATTCTGTTTCGACATAGCCTCCATTTCGTGAAAGTTTGCAGAAACCTCTTCGAGGGTGGCGGCTTGTTCGCTCGATCCTTGTGCCAGTGATTGACTTGCGGCCGCTATTTCGTCCGCGGCCGAAGCGATCTGATCGGCGCTTCCTCCGACCTGTGAGATCGTGTCGCGAAGACTGCCGATCGTGGTGTTAAGCATGTCAGCGATCCGTGTATAGTCTTCGCTGAAAGATCCGCTCATCACTTCGGTCAGATTGCGAACGGCGACTTTTTCTAGGACGCGGGCCTCTTCATCGAGGAAACGTTTCGCCTCGTTGTATTTTTCCTCGGCCTCGCCGGTTATGATCTTGATCTTCTCGCGGTAGGCGTCGGTCTGTGCCGTCAGTACGAATGCAATATCCGCCTGGACGAGCCGCGTGATCGCACCGCGAAAGGCTTCGAGATCGTGATCCGTCGCTCCCGCCTTTTTGACCGCCTCGACCAACGATTCGCGGATCACCTCGTACATCGCGATGTACCAATTGGAGTTGAGGTCGATGCGGTCATGGACGGCGCCAACGACGTACCGATAATTGACGTACTCGTCGTCGACCCGTCCGCTGAACATTGTCAGGATGTAGCGGGTCAGCATCGGACGCTGGCGGTCGACCGTCGAGTGTTTTTGGAGAACCTGTTTAGTCTCGCTATGCGAGAGGATCTTCTCGTAGAATTTATCTACGAGATGCTCCAGATCTCCCTTGCAAACGTCTGACCAGGCCGAAATTACTCCGAGGTCGTATTCGGTAACCCGCAGGAAATTTAGGCGTTCGCGAATATTCGGATCGGTAACACTGATTTGGCCGGGCTGGCTTTTTCGGTTCTGCTTTAGGAATTTGAGCATCGTAGGTCTCCTTTTGGTCGTAGTTGGTTGATCGGGGGAATGCCGGTTTTCATCTTGAGAACGGAGGCAAGATCCACACTCGTAGTTATCGGCAAAGTTTTGATTTACATGAGGTTAGATCAAAAGTTTCTTGTAATATTGGCGGATCATTTGTCGCCGCGGTCGTCGGCCGCGATCACAACGTGTTTGTGCTTGCGGAGAACGTGCTCGAAAGCGAAATAGAAGAGATATCCGGTTCGGAATTCGCCATCACGAAAACTGATAGGAACTGCAAAACCGGGGCTGACACGAAGGTACTTGAATTTCCAGGCGAGGCCGATTCCGGGGCTGACAACATGTTCGTTATATCGGCTGACGTTGCCGAGCTCGTTTATCTCGCTGCCGAAATTTTCGGCGTATTCGATCATCGGATGAAAATTTCGATGTGCCCGCCAAACGAGGCTGCCACCGAGGTTATAGGAAACGAGGGAGCGTCGGACGGTCTGGCCGTCGGCGTCTTCGCCCATTGCTCTTGGAACGAAGGTAAAGCCTGAATTGAAGGTTGCCAGAAAATACTCGGAAAGCCTCTTCGTTACCGGTAAATTGAATTGGAAGCCCGCAGAACCGGACCCCATTCCTTTGCTGTGATCTCCGGTCGGGAGAAATGCAGTAAATCTCGGGGACACTACGGCCCAGTCCTTTTCGGTAGTCAATTGGTGGCGAAATGTGATCGCCACATCGCCGTTTCCGCGAATGCTGTTCGAGTCGAGAAACGAATAGGGAAGAGAGTAGCTGATGACCTGGCGTCCGCCATTGAACGACGTTTCCTGAGTTATTCCGCATGCCATATCTTTGGTTGGCGAACGAAATGACGTACACGACGTGATCGTATGAAGTGTGCCCGGTTCTATGTTGATCGCATTTTCGATCAGGTACGAATCATCGGCGATCATTTCGGAGTATTCCTTTCGCTCTTTCTTTTTCTTGATGCCTGATTTTTTCGTTGATATCGTCTCCGATTTGGCTGCATCTGATGAGTCGGTCGGTTGCATTGCCAGGTTTTGAGACATGATCGAAAGCGGCATCATTGCAAGAGCCGCAAAGAGCGTAAATTTGGTGAGAGTAGGTTGGTGTTTCATCTATTTATAACCTCGTGGAAGGATCAGTTGTAGCGTATCTTTGAATGGACAGTTTGAGTTGCCCGGCAGGTGTTGTCTGATGGCGGGTGGACGGCGAACCCGCAAAAGAAAACCGTCCACCCTTCCCGGCACGCGAACCGCCTGGTGCACGCATCAGCAAAGGCCGAGAACCTGTATCGGATCGTGATCGATCCCGCCGCGTTCCCGATAAAGCGGCATTAAAAATCGCTCAGGATCGAATCGTCAAAATCGTCAAACGGTATAAGGTCGCTCGCCGTGAGCTTTGCTTTCCCGTTTCCATTTCCGTTTCCGTTTCCGTTGCTTTTTCCGGCCTTAAAAATGCCATTGCCGTTTGTTGTTATTGCCGGCATGCGGGCCGGAGCAACGCGGCGTTTCGTCTCGACGCGCTTTGCGACAGGTTCCCGGCGTGAAAGTTTGAATTCGCCGATCAACGCGAGCATTTCCTGTGATTGTCCTGATAGCTCTTCTGCAGCGCTTGCCGATTCTTCGGAGCTGGCGGCTGCTTGCTGAGTGTTTCCGTTCATTTCTTCGATCGCCACGGTTATCTGTTCGACGCCCTGGCTTTGCTGCTCAGAGGCGGCAGCGATCTCGGTAACGACGACGTTTACCTTTTCAACCTGACGATTGATCTCTTCCAGATTGGCGAGGACCTCAGCATTAAATGCGACGCCATCCTCCGTATTCTTAACAGACTCGTCGATCAGCTGGGCGGTCGTTTTAGCGGCATCGGCGGAGCGCATTGCGAGGTTTCTGACCTCTTCTGCAACCACCGCGAACCCCTTACCTGCATCTCCTGCCCGTGCTGCTTCGACAGCGGCATTGAGGGCGAGAAGGTTGGTCTGGAATGCGATCTCTTCGATCGTCTTTACGATCTTGGCAGTCGAGTCGGATGACTCTTTGATCTTCTCGACCGCGGCCGAGAGTTGCGCCATGCTTTTCATTCCCTGAACGGTCGTTGTACGGGCATTGTCAGACATGGACCGTGCTTCTTTTGAATTTTCGGTATTACGTTTTGTCATCGAACCGATCTCCAGCAGACTGCTGGAAATTTCTTCCAGAGTCGATGCCTGCTCCCCGGTTCGCTGAGCAAGAGATTGACTGCCTGAACTGATCTCGTTCGAGGCGGAAGCGACCTGTTCTGCACCGGAGGTGATCTGGAGCAGGCCACTGTCTATATTTTCAAGCGCCTCGTTCAGCGAAGATTTTATGACCGCAAAGTCTCCTTTATATTCGCGGGTCATTTTTGCGGTGAGATCGCGGTTGGCTACTCGTTGGAGGCATTCCGAAGCTTCGTTTAGCGGCCCGGCGATCGCATCGAGTGTTCCGTTCATTCCGGCCATCAATTCCCGGAATCCGCCTTTGTACTTTTCAATGTCGCCCCGTTCCCGGATATCTCCATTGTTGGCGGCGACGGTGAGCTTATTTGTTTCGTTTATAAGGTTGCGAACGATCTGCCGGCTAGTTTCAAAACCCGCGATCGTGATCTGCGATTGTTTGATGATGCCGTCAACATTTCGCGACAGATCTCCGAGTTCGTCCTGAATATTGCTCTCCAGAAACTCTGTCCCCGTGACGATCTCAAAATTGAGATCTCCAACTGCAAGTGCCTCGATCCCCTTGCCGAAGTTGGTGATGCACAGGCTGCGAAGCTTTTCGACGCGGCTTGTGATCGTGTGCATGCGTTTCGTGAGCGACCGGTTGAAAAAGTGGAATGCGACAAAGACGACTATCAGATTGAGCAGGATCGCTGCAATGACATTGATCTTAGCGGACCATACCGCGTCATTGCCGGTTTCGACACTCTTTTTTCCCTCGTCTTCGATGAGATCACTCAATTTGCCCAATTTAGTTTCGAGTGATTCAAATGCCTCCTGAAACTTCTCCTTGCCTGCTTGTGCCTCGGCAAGGTGTCCGGTCAATGCGAGATTTGTTAGGGTTTCGGTCTGCTTAACGTATTCCTCGAGATCAGGACGCGCATTTTTGATCACATCCTTGGTTTCTTTAGAGAGATCGAGGCCTTCGATCAAGTTGAGCCGGCCTCTGATCTCGCCAGTATATTCGGACAGCTCACCGGCGATCGATGCTTTGGCAGAATCGTCCTTTTCTCCCGCTGCTATTAAAGCCCGGCAGTATACCGCTCTGAGAGCGTCATGGTACATATCGAGAACGGCAGTTTCTCTCGCCGCGATGATCTCTACGCTGGCTAGTCTATCCATCCGACCGCTCAGCACCTGGGTAGATCTATAAGATAAGAAGCCCAAGACGAGCAGCGGCAGCACGACCGAAGCCGATAGGAGAAAAAGTCGTTTTCCGACGGTGAGATTATTGAAGTTCATGATGAGTATCCTTAATTTAGTGTGGTCAATTGAAGTTAGAAATCGCTGAGGATGGAATCATCGAAATCGTCAAAAGGTATTAGCGATTTACCGTTCGATTTAGCCTTGAGCGACCCATTACCATTTCCATTTCCGTTTCCGTTCCCGTTAGATTTCTTGGAGCCGTTTCCGTTCATGGCGTAGGCAGGCTTAGCCTGGGAGATCTTTGTTTTTTGAAAGTCCTGAACCGGGCGTTTGGCCTTATTTCTTTGCGTCGAGAGATTAAATTCTCCGATCAGGGAAAGCATTTCCTGCGACTGGCCGGAGAGTTCCTCTGCCGCACTGGCTGATTCTTCTGAGTATGCGGCGGACTGCTGTGTTGCGCCGTTCATCTGTTCGACCGCGATCGTTATCTGCTCGACGCCCTGGCTTTGCTGTTCCGATGCGGCGGCGATCTCGTTGACGACGATGTTGACCTTTTCGACCTGGCGGTTTATTTCTTCCAGGTTCGATCGGACCTCGGCGTTGTGAGCGACACCTTCTTCGGTATTCTTGACCGACTCGTCTATAAGTGATGCGGTGGTCTTGGCGGCTTCGGCAGAACGCATAGCCAGGTTTCTGACCTCTTCGGCGACCACTGCAAATCCCTTACCGGCGTTTCCGGCCCGAGCTGCTTCGACTGCTGCGTTTAGTGCGAGCAGGTTTGTCTGGAATGCGATCTCCTCGATCTCTTTGACGATCTTGGCCGTCGAATCGGACGATACCTTGATATTGTTGACCGCCTCTGACAATTGGGCCATACTCTGCATTCCCAGGTCGATCGTCGATTTGGCATTGTCGGACAATGACCGTGCCTCTTTCGAATTTTCAGTGTTCTGCTTTGTCATTGACGAGATCTCAAGCAAGCTACTCGATATCTCTTCGAGCGTGGATGCCTGCTCGCTCGTCCCTTGGGCAAGGGTCTGGCTGCCAGATGCGATCTCATTCGATGCAGATGCGACCTGCTCGGCACCCGAGGTTATTTGGATCATGCCCTCATCTAAATTCTCCAGAGCCGTGTTAAGGGCCGTCTTGATCCTATCGAAATCGCCTCGGTAGTTTCCCGTCATCTTAGCTGTCAGATCGCGTTCGGCAACTCGCTGGAGGCAACCCGAGGCCTCATTAACCGGTCCGGCGATCGCTTCGAGCGTGGCGTTCATTCCTTCGATCAGTTCGCGATAGCCGCCTTTGTACTGAGCTGCGTCAGCCCGATAACCGATGTTCCCGTTATTTGCCTCTACGGTCAGTGCGTTTCCGGCTCCAATGACCTCGCGGAGAGTTGCGCGGCTTTTTTCGAAAGCCTGGATTGAATGTTGGGTCTGCTTTATTACTCCATCGACAGTTCTAGCCAAGGCTCCAAGATCGTCGGGCGATTTATCGTCCAGAAATTTGGTTCCGACAGCTATGTCATAAGCGAAGTCGCCATTAGCCATCGCCTCGATCCCGCTGCCCATGTTTGTAATGCACAAGCCTCTTAACTGTTCGAGTCGTTCGCTGACGACCTTGGTGCGAGAGCCGACGGCTGCGAGCAAATTGTTGATTCCCTCCAATAGTTCCTTGTAAGAGCCGCTAAAATCGCCGGTTTGGATTCGAGCGTTGACATTACCGTTAAGAACGGCCTGAGTGAGCTCGGAGGTTTCGTCGGCAACCTTCTTAATCGAATTAGTGGTGAGGATCAGGCTATTGCTAACAAAGTCTTTCTCTGATCGAGGAGTGACCTCAATTGTCAGATCGCCTTTTCCAATCGCTTCCACTGCGATTCCGGTAGCTTTTAAATAATCTGTTAGTGTTCTGAATGCATCCGCTAGGGCTCCGATCTCATCCTTTGCGGCGTAATCGAGAGTTTGCTGGACATCGCCGAGAGCCATGTGCCTCATTTTATCGACAACCAGCGAAAGCGGTTGGCCGATCATCCGTGCAATTACGAGCGACAGTAACGTCACGAAAATCAAGATCCCGAGGCACAAGACGATCATCATGATCGTGCTAAAACTTATTGATGAAGCCGCACCATCCTCGACGATCTTGTTTTCCGCGCTCACCTTTTCAATCGTAGAGGTGACAAATTCAGTCTGTTCCATGTAATCCTGTTCAAGGATCGTGTCGTTTAGTTCGGAAACCTTTTTATAATCACCAGCTTGTACAGCCGGGATAAATTCGCGGTCAATGGTCGAATAGAAGTGCTGGGCGACGGCATCACTCTTTCGTATTACCTGATCTTTAATATCGCCTTCAGCCAATTTTTCCTTCCATTCCGCCACAGCAGCGTTGTAATCCTTCTTGCTTGCCTGCAATTCATCCAGAAGGCGTTTGATATGAACGGGATCTCGCTCTACCTCTAGGCGAACGGCCAAAAAGTAACTCTGGAGGAGCCATAGGCGGGGTGGAGCGAGGTCGGCCACCAGATCCATCTGGGACTCGATCTTGTGATAAAGTTCGCTGTTGATCTTGTACGTGTTTAGAGTGCTGTAGGAATAAATGCCATAGCCTAGAAAGCCAGTTGCAAAAATTGCGATAAGCACAAAAAACTTCAATTTGATGGAAAGATTCTTAAGGAATGACATAATTGGCCTCGTCGGGAAAAATTATTTTGATCTTGATCTTTTGGTCGCGAGATTTCCGCGATATGGATGTTAGATTGCAGAAGCGGTCGCGGCCTGAATCTCGGACGCCTCGTCGCTTGAGAGTATCTTGTCGATGTCGAGCAGCAGGCGAACCTTGTCATTCGTATTGCCAAGGCCGAGGAGATAGTCGGTACTAACATCGGTACCGAACGACGGCACGTCTTCGATCTCGGTGTCGGAGATGTCGAGGACCTCGGAGACCTTATCGACAATAACGCCGATCTCTAAACCCTCGGTTTGAACGACGATCGTGCATGTTTCCGCAGTGATCTCGCGCTCTTCCATCCCAAATCGGGAGCGGAGGTCGGTGACAGGTATGATCTTGCCGCGAAGATTAATAACGCCTTTAACAAATTCGGGCGTGCGGGGAACACGTGTGATGGGCAGCATGCCGATTATCTCCTGAACCTTGAGGATCTCGATGCCGTATTCCTCGTCTTTTAAGAAGAAGGACAGGAATTTGCCTCCACGGGTCTTGTTGTCTTCGGATTGTACTGCTGCTGTTTGCTGTTCGGTCATTTTGTTTTCTCCTGTTTCGTTTCGACTATGCGGCGATTAGCTGTTTCTGTTCTTCTTTGCGGATCGGCAACGTTCCGTTAACGCGTGCCATTGCTACGAGTTCCGGTGTGTCGAGTATCAGGCCGACGCATCCGTCGCCCAATATCGCTCCGCCCGAAACGCCCTGGATCTTACCCATTCCTTCGCCAAGGTTTTTGGCAACGACCTGTTGCTGCCCGAGAAGCTCGTCAACGAGCAAAGCACATCGTTTGCGGCCATCGGCGACGATCATCAATAGTCCCTGCGTCGGATCTTCCACTGCCTGCTTCACTCCAAAGAGCCGGTGAAGCCTGAAGATCGGCATCAGTTCACCCCGCAGGCTGACGAGTTCGCCGCGGCCTGTGACGCTCGAGAGCATGCTCTTACTCGGCTGGAAGCTGATCTGGATATTGACGATCGGGATAATGAAGCGTTCGTTTCCGACGCGTATCAACATACCGTCGGTAATGGCGAGAGTGAGCGGCAGGCGAATCGTAAAGAGTGTGCCTGAGCCCTTTTCAGACGAGATCGAGATGCGGCCGCGCATTGCCTCGATATTTCGTTTGACGACATCCATGCCGACGCCGCGTCCGGAGACTGCCGTAACTTCTTCGGCGGTCGAAAATCCGGGGGCCAGGATCAAGTTGAATATCTGATCCTCGGTCATTCCTTTTTCACTGTCGATCAAACCGTTCGATATAGCCTTTGCGACGACCGCGTCACGGTCGATCCCGGCTCCGTCGTCTTTCAATTCGACTACGACGTCGCCGCCGGAATGATATGCTGCGAGACGGACCTTGCCAAGCGGAGGTTTGCCGGCGGCGGTTCTGACGTCCGGCCGTTCGATGCCATGATCCGCAGCATTGCGAACCATATGCACGAGCGGATCGCTGATCAGATCGACCATGTTCCGGTCGATCTCGGTATCTTCGCCGACGGTAAGAAATTCGACCTGTTTACCGCATTTCTGAGCCACGTCCCGAACAAGCCGGGCCATTTTCTGAAAAGTACTCTTGAGCGGGATCATCCGCATTCCCATACTCAGATCCTGGAGGTCGCGAACGATCTTGCCGGCGTGTGATATCTTTCGGCTCAACTCATGATGAGCACCCTGCATGACGGTCGCGTCCTGGGCAAGCATCGATTGAGCAATGACCAATTCGCCGACAATGTCGATCAGACGGTCGAGGCGGTCGGTTCTAACCCTTACCGAAGATTCTGCGGTCGCGGCGGCCCGTTTCGCATCGGCGGCTTTCTGTTTATTGAGAGCTTCGGCGATGTCTTCGTCCGTCACGAGGCCGTCGTGGATCAAGGCCTCACCCGTTAAACGCGTGCCTTTGGTATCGAGGACGGTCTTTAGCTGTTCGATCGTGATCTTGCCCATATCGGCAAGGATCTCGCCGATCGGTATTGCGTGGTCCTCGACCTCGCCGCTGGGATCATCGACAGCGGGAGCTTCAAACACTTTTCCGCTGACGCCGTTCGCTTCCGGACTTTCGAGAACGCGGCGGAGTTCGCCATAGTCGAAAGGCAGTTTTATGGGAGTTTCAACAGGGAATCCATCGATGCCGTCGAGCATATCTTTCAACGTATCGAGGGCCCGGAGGGCGAGATTGGCATAACCGCCGGTGCACTGTATCTCGCGGTCGCGCATTCGGCTCAACAAAGATTCGGCGAGATGGGCAAGCTCGGCAACGCGTGCAAGGCCCAGGTAGGCGGCCGTACCTTTGATCGTGTGAAACGCACGAAATACGATATTGACGTTCTCGATATCCTCGAGATCGCTCTCCAGTGCGAGCAGGGCACTTTCAGCCGCCTCGAGCATTTCGCGGCTTTCGGTAATAAACTCACCGACCAGCGAAAGGTCCGAGTCCGTCGCCAACACATCGCATTCGTATTTAACGGACAAGAATTTATCCGGAGCCGGAGCAGGTGCCGGAGGGGCAACGGGCTCGGGTGTTTTCTCCGCTACAGGTCCGGGTGTTGGTGGAGGTGTCTCTATTATTTCGGCTGCGGGTGAATTTGCCTGGTCGATCAAATTTCCGATAGAGGTCAATGCTGCATCGGGGTCGGCTGCACGGCCTGTCGCGATGCTATCGGCTTCGCGGGCTGCCTTAACAAGAGTTTTACGAACAGCCGCCGTCTGTTCGCTTTCGGCGAGGGTTTTGAGGGCATCGCGAACGTTGCCAAAACCGGCTTTGTCCGACGGATCGAGCTGGATCAGCAGCGAAGCGATCTCGTCCAGAGTTTCCGGCATCGCGTCCATCGATGGTGCGACCTCGACGGATTCGTCCGATGGCGACAGCTCGGATCTAATATGTTCGACAGCGTGTCTCAGTATCTCGGTCGTGATCGGATTGGTGGGCGAACCGACGCTTTTTTCGAGAGCGACCAGCGTTTCCGAAAGAACGCGTACCAGCTTGTCCGGGTCATTTGACTCGCCCTGGAAAACGGCCTGGAGCCCGGTCAGGATCAGAGTGATCGGTTCGGCAGCGAACTCGTGCGATTCGCCGGATTCGACGTGCAGCGACTCGAGGTCCGATCCGATCTGGATCAGGGTCTCGGTATCTCCGATCTCGAAAACATCGAGCTTTTCCCTGATCGTGCGGATCGACGCTATTATTTTTTTATCTTTATCGGACATAAGCGGGTTTTGCCGAAGGGCGGCTGATCGTTTCGTTAATAGGTCTTCATCGCCGTGATCTCGACGCAGAAGTCACTCTCATCGGTAGAAAAATAGAATTCTTGAGCGACAAGGCTGTCGGGCAGCATAATTTCAAAAGCAACGCCGCGTGTGACCGTCGGCAACGACATTTGCGAAGCTACGCCGTAGTCGTTCAATTTGCCCGAGAGCACACCTGCCAGCACATTAATGATCTCGCCGACGACGTCGCCCATATCGAGCGATTCGAACGGGATATCAAATCCGGCGAATTTCTTTGCCAGTGCCTCGGAAGAGTCATGAGGCAGATGCAGGGCCATCGTCCACATCAGGTCGCCGACGAACGAGATGCTGCCGATCACCTTTCGGCGATGTTCGCAGCCCTTGTATTTGTCGTCGACGCTAACGGGGGAGCCGCAGATCTTGGTAATTGCATCGATTACGGCCGCTTCGGTTTGATCGATCAAAACTTGAGGAATGTGGCCGTCGACTAAGGGAGCGTCCGGCGTGTGGGTGGAGTGAAGTGAGATTTCGTGGTACATAGCTGTTTGCGGTCAGTCTAGATCTAAGAGATTTTTTAGTTCATCAGCCTCGTGAAAAAGCCGCCTTGTTGTTTTGCCGGTGGAGGTGCGGCCGCAGCCGGTGCCGGAGCGGATTTGCCGCGCTTCTTTTCGAGTTCGGCGATCACGGGGCCGACCTTTTCCTGCAGTTCTTCGACCGTAAACGGTTTTGTCACGTAACAGCTAATGCGGGCCTTGTCGTAGGCGTTCTGTTGTTTGTCGGTGCCGATCTCGCTGGTGATCATCACGATCGGAACATGATGGGCCCACGGCATCGAACGGATCTGGCGGGCAAATTCGATCCCGTTCATCTCCGGCATGTTCCAATCGACAAAGATTATGTCGATCAGGTCCGCATCAAATTTGTCGAGACCCTCGGAACCCGTTCCGGCCTCGGTAAACTCGAATACGGCAAGCTCCGCTTTCTCGAGGGCCTGCATCACCATGTTTCGCATAACCCGCGAATCGTCAATGACCATTGCCCTTAATTGGATCGCCGGGTTCTCCGGCGTGTTGAATTCGTTTGTATCCATGAGATTGTATTTGTGACTTCGGGTAAAGCTGTCCCTCGCAGCGACATTGCGAATCTGATGCCACGAGGTAAAAGAGGAAAAAAGGGTCAGTACAGCGATAGAGTTATCGGCAATCAAGCAGGCGCGATAATAAGAGGGAAGCCGGCCAAACGGAGATGAAAAAAACGCAAAAAATGCCGTGAATAGGCGTATTCGCGGCATTATTAAGTTAAGCTTTGTTTAAGAAACGTCGGAGATATCTGAAAATAAAGACCAGAACCGAAGAGCGAACGGCTACGCCAAACAGCAAAACTCACAAAAACGCGCCACCCACCAACATGGGGAAGTCTGCCCCACAACGCCCCAAGATGACTCACAAAAAACTAAAAGCTCCCCTCCTTACCCAAGGAGGGTTGGACGCGGCTTTGAGCGGACGGGGTGTTCTAAGGATTATACCCAATACAAAAGCCCCGCGAATATTTCAAGGGGCTTTCCAGAGTCTTTATTAGTACAGATTTGAGCTACTTTTGGATATCAATTCTCATTTCTTTCCCCACAACCGAGCAAAAAATAGCGAAGCCGCTAAAACTAACGAGATCACTTATGTGACCTTGGTCGGAGCTGATGGTATTTGGTGACGGAATTTTGTTGGGAAACGGGTGGAAGTCAGGAGAAAACCGTCGCGATAAATCAGATCTGCCGCCGTAAGTGATAGGTCACGACGCGTGGCAATGGCGGAATATTAAAATAGGGCAGGTTTTGATGTCAAGTAGGGAAATATCCATCAGTATAGCTATCTAAGGTAGTCAGAACCGGGAGCGATAGCGACTGGGTTCTTTCACCACCAGTCAAAGTCCGGCAACTTGTCACCTTGCTCGTTATTAACATAGTGGCACGCTTCTCCGACACTTCTTTCGTTCCACAGATTTCGCTTACTGCCTTTGTCGGCCCAAGGAGAATGCTCGTGTAACCACAGTTTGTCTTCACGAAGTTGGCGTGTCGAGTTCGCCTTTAGTGCGATCAGGACATCTTTTGGTCGTTTAGATCCGATAGCGATGACCACGTGGACATGATTCGTCCTAATATTCATTGCAAGGATCATCCAGTTGCGTTTATCACAGAGATCTCTAATCGCTTTCTCAACGGATTTTCGATGTGCGGCATCTAGCTTAACCGGCGGATGAAGCAGTAATTCATTGTTGTGCTTTTGCCAATTGCTGTTTGCGGATATTCTCGGCGACCCGTAGACATTATTATTGCGATCGACACTACCACGCTCGTCACCATGAAGCCATGTACCATAGCAGCGAAACGTGAAGAAAACTGCTAGTGGTATGTCCGTGTCGTTCCACATCGCTCAATTCGTAGGTCTAAGAACCCAGTCGCTATCGCTCCCGGTTCTGACCCGGTTCAGCTTCTTAGTAGCCAATAAGCAGGATTCCTTTGAGTGGAAGGCTCAATCTGTTTGATATATACAGAGTTTCAAGAAAGGCGTATATTCTCGAAAAATCATCCGCGTTTCGATAATGGTTTCTTACGGCGATAACGAGATATTCTACTTCGAACATCATACATGCCTGGAAGATATCTTTAAGAAATTGATTATTAACGACTGCACGGCCGGCTTCTACTTCGATTACAATCTTTCCATCTTCGCTGACGGCGTCGGCGTTAAACGATTTGTCCGTCCGATTATCAATGCCAAAGAGCACCGGAACGCTGATCTTTTGGTCGGATGCTTTACCACTTTCCACCTTAAAGCCAATCGCCTCCAAGCGAGGCTTTAGGATTTCAAGTACTTCATTACTCGGTTTCTCAAAATCGGGAGAACGATAATTATGTTCGGTCGCACGAAAACAATCTATTACGTTCTGGATGGATTGGTTAATGCCTTGTGAGCGTGGAAAGAATTGGAATCGTATCATCCTGTTAGATCTCGCTAAGAATACGGTCTTTTAAGTTCTCGTCTGAAAGTTTGAAATAGTGAGCGGGAACAAAATAAAAGATAAGTTCATCAACGCTCTCAGCTTCGTCGCAGGTGTAACTCTGATTATCATTTAACAAAAGCCTAAGCAATTGAGCTGAGCCAACAAAGTAATTGCCCCAACCTTCGCCAAAATCAATAAGTCGTAAGTTATAAAGTCGGTTTCTAAATTCTACTCGATCTCTATACATAAGAGGCTCTTAAAATGTTCGGAAATAGATTTGGATGATTATACTCAATTTGATTCTCGGGCAAAAGACCAACTAAAAAAAAGCCGGTGGTCGGATCCACCGGCTTGGTATTACATGACTCTCCCCAAACTTAAACGTCGAGGTTTTTGACGTCTAGGGGGCGTTGTCTTCGATAAAGCGGCGGCGGGGTTCGGCCGGTCGCCCATTAGGACGGTGAAGATGCCGTCGGTTTCCATAGCGTCTTCGACACGGACCCGGAGCATCGTGCGTTTTTCGGGGTCCATGGTAGTTTCCCATAACTGCTCGGGGTTCATCTCACCGAGTCCTTATATCGCTGGATGGTGAGGTTTTTTTGGCCATCCGCGACTTGTGATGGTTGCCTGATTGCCCCAGAGCGTCGATGGGAATTTGGATCGCACTTTGATGTAGTTTGTATTGTACGATTTCGGACGACTGATTATACATACAGGAGAATGCGAACAAATTCGGAATGCCGAGTAGAACTATCCGTTCTTATTCGATTTATAAATATTTCCAACAATCTATCTCTACAAGCGATTGATTTCGTCCCAAAATCATTAGATTTAAAACGTTATTCGTATGATTTCGGTTCAAAACCATTAGATTTAAAACATTTTTCTTATGATTTTGGTCTGTTTTCGTATGATTTAGGAGCAAAATCTTACGATTTCAGACCATTTTCGAATGATTATTTTGCTTTTTCGTTAGGATAAAGCAGGCCGCGACGAACTGACACGAAAAAACTTTAGCATTGTGTGTTGCATAGATGATACTTCTCTTGACAAATGGTACAGATTGGTTTTATAGTTATTCTCGAGGCATCACTCCCCCTGGTGGGAGCGGATGGCTTTAAATAAAAAACACAAAATACAGGAGAAAGATCACATGGATTATAGAAAATTAGAAGATCTGAAGCTCGCGAAGTTTGCGGCGGATGTATTGACGATACTGGGCGGGGCTTTGCTGACCTCGGTCGATGCGCATGTCACCGGGTCACTGGCGGCGTCGATCGGCGCTCTGCCGGCGACGTTTGAGGATCAGTGCGAGGCGGCCAAGCAGGCGAACGACGCACGCAAGTCGGCCGTCAGTACCAAGAACGGCACGCGCAAGATGGTCCTTGCGCTGATGAAACAGGTCCGCGATACGCTGGTGGCAAGCAACGCTCCGCGCGAGCAATGGGACCTGCTCGGGTTCGACTATCCCGACTACACAATATCGCGCTACATCCCCAACGATCCGAGCAAGCTGTCGGCGGTCGGGTATTCGAATGGCGTCAACGAGATCCGTTTTTCGGGCAACAATTCGCACGGCCGCGTGGTGTACGAGATATGGCGGCGTCACGGCGATACGATCGACTGGGGACTGCACGCCACCACAAAACGCCAGAGCCACAGCGACTCACCCGTCACGCCCGGCCAATATTATGAATACAAGGTACGAGCCGTCGCCGCACGGGCACTGTCTAATTTTTCTAACTCGGCGGTAGTTTACGGGGCACCTTGAAGGGAAGTGAACAGTTAACAGTGAACAGTGAACAGTGAGAAGGCGGGACGCAGAGACTGCTTTAACGCGTGACACTACAAAGGCCGGGGATGTTATCTCCGGCTTTTGTTGTTACCCACGGGCTACCGGCTACCGGTTCTGGCTACTGACTACTTCCGTTTGTTAGGCAGCATCCGTCCGGAACGACATTTTATTTGCACGAGCGACCTTTGTCGGTGTGTTGGCGTACATACGTCGCTACGTAAATTGCATATGATTCCCCCGCATTAGCATTTTTAAAAATCGTTTGACCCGCTCGCTACACGAGCGCGAATTAAACGAGCAGGCAAAGACGTTTTCATATTGTGCATGGCGGGGTTATAGAGTATGTTCGTGGAACAATATGTTTCCATAGAAATATTTTGTTTCCACTCTCACGGAACAGGTCTTGGTTGCGCTTCCCGTCTTCTCACGTGACGAGTCTATGTTTTAGGCAGTTAGTGCTTTCGCCCGGTGGATCAGCTGCCGCTGATGCCGGCTTGTAAATTCAACAAAAGGGATGCTCCCTCGATCATTCCCAGCCGCGGCCTCCCGCTTGCTTTCGAGTTTTAATTGACGCAATGAGTTTTGAGCCCTTCTCGCACGCCAGGGTGAGGTGTGTTCGCCGTAGTTTCCGAGAAATAGTCAGCTAAGCGAATTAGTGGTTAATGCTAAGCACCGGTGCCTCGGGGTATCGGTCTAAGTGACCTAGTAAAGGAACAACAATGAAAAGAAATAATCCGTGGTTAGTTTTGTTGATATTGATCGGACTGGGCCTGGCATGCAGTTCTGCCGATCAAACATCTACTTCGGACGATCAGGTGGAGCAAGCCAACAAATTACTGATAGAGGCGAAAGGCAGAGAGGCGGAAGTAAATGAACTTCTCAATAGATCAAAGCCCATCGCTGATGATCTGCTTGGCCCGGAGCTGGCTAAATCTAAGGGTAAAGACATTGAGGCCTACAAAGAAAAGAACAAGTCTCGATTTGCCGAGGTGATCGAGATCAGGGAGCAAAGTGACAAATTGGGAAGCGAACTGATAGGCAAACTCGAGGAGGCTTCAAAGCTAACCGTACCCAAAGTGCTAGACGAATACCTGGATCTACGAGTCGAAGAAGCGAAGAAAGCCCAGAAAATTAACGGCCTTCTAGTCCCGTTTCTAAAAATATTTTTGAAGACAAAAGACCTAGTTACGATGAGACAGCAATTCACAGAATACAACAAAAGCTACGTCGAAGCCGACCAAGAACACAACGAGGCGACAGACAAGCTACAGCAGTTTCAAAAGGAAAATATGCTGCCGTCAGAGTCCAATTGACTTGGCGGCGATCGCTATCGGTACGAGAAAGCTGCCTCGGGAGTTTAAGAACATCAATTGCCCCTGATGTAAGGGTCGAATTCAAACGGATCCGTATTTGACGGGTAAATGTGGAGCTTTCAGATGAAATCAACAGCTTTAGTTAGACAAACAGGAGAAATGGAATGAAAAATAATAGGAAAGTTGCGGCCGCTCTGGTCGCGTTTTTGGTCGCTTTCGGTTGGACTGTCGATTCTGCGGCGCAGGCCGGCGGAGCGGTCGGCGGTTTTAAGAAAGTAGCCGCGGACGATGCGAAGGTCATTGTCGTCGCAAAGTTCGCAGCGGATACCCAGGCGAGCAAGGACGCTACGCTGAAATTGGTTTCCGTTCTGAGCGCTGAAATGCAGTTGGTTGCCGGTTCGAATTACCGTTTGTGTCTGGCGGTCAATTCCGGCGGCACGCCACAGCAAGCAACGGCCGTGGTTTTCGCAAATCTGCAAAACGAATCCGAGCTCGTGAGCTGGACGCCGGGCCAATGTTCGACCGGTGCATCAGCAGATCCACAGCCGACACCAACGGCTGGCCGACAAATTTTGGCTAAGGATCTGGAGGGTACCTGGGATGCAGGCGGAGATCTGAACATTATCATCGTGACCGGTAAAATAGTGCAGAGAGTCCTTACGGAACTTGCTGAATCAACGATCAAGAACTTTGAGATCAAGGCTGGCGACATAGATTTTGTTGGAGTTATGCACGGTAATGTCATAACGGGAAGTCAAACCCTTTACATGTTTCCCGATTCTCGCCAACGATGTCCCGGATTATCAAGCACCAAAGTTAGGGCTGAAATGACACTGTCGGCTGACGGGAAAACCTTTGATATTGTGAGAGATGATCCTCACCTGGACTGGGATACCTGTCAATGGACACTCGAAGGACGCAAGCGGGTCGTTGACCAAATGACCTTAAAAGGCTACCCATTAGTAAAAGATCCGGAAGCAAGGCCAATTAGGCCATAAGATGTTTGCCGTCCGCGTTAGCGCGGGGGCAGCGGCAATCAATTTAGACCTGGAAACGCAGTTATCAAAAAAGGCAAGCTTTCGAGCTTGCCTTTTTTCGTTTGCAACTGGTTGTGTTGAGTAAATTAAATTGGTACACCCGGCATGATTCGAACATGCGACCCCTTGATTCGTAGTCAAGTACTCTATCCAGCTGAGCTACGGGTGCACAGTGGCGAACTGATAGAGTATCTAAATCTTTAGTCCCGAGTCAAGAGACCGAGGTCAATCGCCGTACGTCTGCTTTCGGAGATCATTTATCAAGCTTGATCCATCGGGATAATGCCAGTCGGAGATCAGCCAGCGTCCCTGAATTTTTCGAAGATCGACTCGATAGACGATCGATTCAAGTTTGCAGCCCTTGGGATAGGCGAATATGACATTGACGCTTGCCCGGCTGCCGGTCTTTGCTTCTTTCCCGATTCTATATGAGAGCGAGTAATTATTACCGTCGGCGGTACATGGCTCATCCAAAGGCTTGAAGTCCAGACCGTCGCCGAAATATGGCTTATCAGTCGGATGTTTTCGCAGATAAGTCTTGTCCCTGAAAAGCTGTCCAAGAAAGGCTTTATAGAGTTCGGATGTGTACCACCGTTTTCGGGAACTGACATGACGTTGGTCAAATATGGGTGAGCGAGCATCGCTAAAAGAATAAAATGCCTTCACTGTCGCCGCAGGGTCGCGAGTCTGACTGAATGCCGATAAACTCCCAGTCGTAGCGACGAGTATCAATACAAAGAGGATTCGTTTCATTTAATTATTTTGCAAAGTAGCCTTGCCGTGTTCGTGAGATCAGGTCGGGGTTTGTGACGTCGATGCGGACGGCGCGCCATTTGCCGTCGCGTTTGTCGTTTGTCGGTTGGTATTCGACCGTATAGAGCGTGCGCAGTTGGGCGGCGACCTCGCCGTAGATCTTGCCCATGTCTTCGAGATGTTTTATGGCGTTGAGCGTGCCGCCGGTGCGGTCGGCGACGATCTGCAGGCGGGAACGGGCCGCGTTGTACATCGCGACCTGACGCGGCGTTGGTTCCGCGAGCTTTGCCGGGTCGCCGGTTGGCAGTGCGAGCGGATAGATCGTCACGCCCTGTGCGTCGGAACGGTTTAGGACGCGGGCGAGAATATCGCTTGTTTCAGGTTTGATCGCGTTCGGGATCTGAGCGTCGGACAAACGTTCGAGCTGCTCGCGGTCTTTGTCCCGAACTGCCGTATCGACTCCATCGGTCAGCACGATGATCGCTTTTCGGCGGCTTTTTTCTTTTGAGAGCTTGTCGAGAGCGACGTCTATCGCTTTGTAAAGCTGAGTTTTGCCTCGTCCGTTCGCGACATTGATCGAATTGCCGATCGAGCGGCGATCGGTCGTGAAATCATTCAGGAGATTTACTTTGTCGTAAAATTCGATGACGGCGACGCGGTCTTCGGGAAGCAGAGCGTCGATAAACCGGAACGCCGAGAGCTGTATCACCTGACGAAACCCGAGCGTCGAGCCGCTCATATCGAGGATCATAACGACGCTAAATGGAGCTGTTGAGGGTTCGAACCGCGTTATTTCCTGCTTGACGCCGTCTTCGTAAACACTGAAATTTGCTTTTGAAAGATCGGTTATCTGGCGGCCGCGCTGATCGACGACGCCGACGTTAAGACGGACGATAGACGAATCGACACGGATCGGATCGTCGTCCTGCGCGGCAACTAATCCGCTGGCGGCTAAAATTAACGATAAAACGATCAGTGCGCGTCTAAATAGCATAAGCAAATATTAACAATCAGACGCGATAACGCGAAGTACGGTTGCACGGTGCGTGTTTTCATTAACCTCTTAACAGAATTGGATTTATGGTTTATAATCGATTCGAATTTGCAGTGCGGCAGAAAGGCGTCGTGGAGATAACCTGAGCGGCTGCCGAATATGCGATAGGTGACGGCGATGCTCTTTCGACCGAGTTTTTGTGCAAATTGTGGAGAAAAGATCGAACGGGCTGAGTGGCATTTCTGGACCAGCCGGCGGTTTTGCGATATCTGTGTGACCGACATGCCGGTGCAGGAATTCGCGCCAAAGATAATCGTTGGATTTGCGGCTTTATCGGCGGTCGTCCTGTTATTTGGCTCTTACTTGAAACCGGGCCAGGACAAAACGGAGCTTCCGGTTGTCAGGCAAAAGGCGGTTGAAAACATTAATGCGGTCGCCAAGACAACCGCTCAAACGCCGAACGTGGTCGTTGCTCCGGTTACAAACGTTGCGGAAGTTGATCCGGCAACCTCGCAAATTGCTCCGCGAACTCTCGCCGCTTTGCCGCACGTAAAGCCGGAGCAAAACATAAAACCGGCGGGCGAAGAGCCGATGTATTTCTGTGGTGCCCAGACAAAGAAAGGCACGCCGTGCAGCCGCCGCGTCAAGGGAAATGTTCGATGTTTTCAGCATCAGGGAATGCCGGCGATGGTGCCGGCTGATAAACTAAAAGTTGGTTGACGGGCAAATCCTAGTTATGTATTGCGTCTAAGGAATAATGAAACCACTAGCTCCGAATACAATGATCCAGAACCGCTATTTGGTGGTTCACCTAATCGGCAAGGGCGGAATGGGCGAGGTCTATCTCGCTGTCGACCAGCGTCTCGGCAGTGCTATCGCGCTCAAGCGGACTTTTTTCGCCGATAATGAAACGCTCGGTAACGCATTTGAACGCGAAGCCAAGATCCTCGCCCGGCTCCGTCATCCGGTCTTGCCAAAGGTAAGCGATCATTTTTCGGAGAACGGCGATCAATATCTGGTCATGGAGCACATCTCCGGCGACGATCTGTCGAAACGTCTGGAGAGTGCAAAAAAGCCATTTCCCGTAAGCTGGGTGATGTTTTGGGCAGATCAATTGCTCGACGCTTTGTCTTACCTGCATTCGCACGAACCGCCGATCATTCACCGCGACATCAAACCGCAAAATCTAAAGCTGACAGATGAAAATCACATAATTCTGCTCGATTTCGGCCTCTCAAAAGATTCGAGCGGCCAGACGGTGGCTTCGCGGCCGGGGGCATCGGCAAGTCTTGTTGGTTACACGCCGCATTTTGCGTCAATGGAGCAGATACGCGGTACGGGTACTGATGCTCGCAGCGATATCTATTCGCTGTCGGCGACGCTGTACCAGTTGATGACCAACACGATCCCGGCTGACGCTCTTTCACGGGCCGATGCAATGCTCAGCGATCAAAAAGACCCGATAATTCCGCTTTCAGACGTAAACCCGGAGATCTCGCCGGCTGTGTCGAATGTTATTCTAAAAGGCCTCGAGGTCAGCAAGGACAAGCGGTTTGGAACTGCCGCCGAAATGCAGAAAGCCCTACGGACAGCGTATTCTCAGATGCAGGATCAGATGTCTGCGGCAACGCAGGTCATCAATCGCGACGATCTGCATTCGACAGTGCCGCCGGCGAAAGATCCGTCGATGCCGGTCGCACCTTCAGAGATGCCGACCCGTACGCCGACGATCCAGCCCGAACCGGTTATCGAGGCACAGCCCGTTCCAAATTACGACGCAACGCTCGCAATGGATGCGAGCGAGGCTCAAGAGGTTGTGAGGCAGGCCGATCTGCGCACCGAAGTCTTTAATGCGAGCGATCTGACCTCGCCTGAGCCTCTTGTCGAGGTTCCGGCGCAAGTGGTGCCAGAACCACCGCCTTCGCCGTTCGATACGGCACCAGCGGCCGCGGGATCTCTCGAGCCTGCGGCGACAGTTCCGCTGATCTCGATCGATCAGAACGACATACCTGCGGCTGCACCGGCCGCACCGGAGTTTTTCACGACGCCGGTCGTCGAGGTTAAGAAAGAAGACATTCCGCCGCCGGTCGCGCCAGTTCCGGTTGCCGCTGCGGCCGCCGTCGGTGCAGCGGCATCACAAACTGCCAAGCCGAAGAAAAAGTCAGGCTCAAAGGCCTTTTTGATCCTCGGCGGGCTCGGGGCGTTCTTTATTCTCGCTCTCGGTATCCTCGGCGGTGGTTGGTACTATTACGAGAATTATTATAAGGCGGGCGAGGTGAAACCAACGCCGACGCCGTCATCGACGCCTGCTGCGACACCGGCCGCTTCGCCGACGCCAAATGCATCGCCTTCACCGTCGGTTTCGCCATCAGCGACACCGGATGGGCAGGAGGTTAAGACGGTTGAACCGACGCCTGTTCCGACGACGACGCAGCCGGTTGGCCCGAAAACGACTCAGACGCCGGTGGCGATCGATAGGCCGGTGAGACCGGTCAAAACCCCGGGACCCAAGGCGACGCCAAAACCAAAGGCGCCGACCGATCGCACGATTATTCTTCAGTAGATCCGGAGAGTGTTAGTAATGAACAGATCAAACGTAGTTAGAGTTTTTTCGATCGCATTTGTACTGGCAATGACGCTCGCGTTTTCCAGTGGAATCGTCGCTCAGTCAAAAAACGACATCAAGCGGGCAAAGGCGCTCGCGGAACAGGGCGACAAGGCGTTTAACGCAAAGAATTACCGTGCCGCCGCTGATCTATATGGACAGGCGGCGACGATCGTTCCGACCAATCCGTATTGCCATTTCTGGAAAGGCTATTCGCATTACTATCTGAAAGAGTACGAGGCGTCAGAACGTGAGTACGTCCTTGCCCTCACGCAGGGATATAAGCCGATCGATCTGTACAAGGTCCGCTGGTTACTATTTGCCGAGCAAAAACGATATGACGAGGCAATTGCGGATCTAAAAAAAGCTCTGGATCTCGAACCGCGAAACCTATATTTGCTCAAGGCGCTAGGCGACGCACAGTTTTTACGCGGCGGATATGCTGAGGCACAGGAAGCGTATCAGCGAGCACTGCTGATCGCACCGAAAGATGGCGATCTGTATTATTCGATCGCCAGCGTTCATTCCAAAACCGGCAATATAAAAGATCAGGGAACCTCGGCTGACGAAGCTATCAAACGCGGCACACAGTATGTCGGTGATGCGTATTACCTGCTCGCGGATTCGCTTGACCGGCAAAAGAACGTCGCCGGTGCGATCGATGCTTATCAGCGAACTATTTCGGCAAAGCCGGGTTTGTATCAGCCCTACCTGAGCCTCGCATCGCTCTATCAAAAGCAGAATAAGATGGCTCTCGCGATCGAGACGCTTAAGAAAGGGCTGATCGTCTTTCCGAGTGACGGAACGCTCTATACCAACATCAGTTGGTATTACAGCCTCGCAGACCGTCCGGCCGACGCGGTCCAGGCGGCGCTTTCCGCGACAAAGATCCTTCCCGACCAGTATATGGGATTTACAAATCTTTGCCGGGCCTATAACGAGACCACACAATATAAAGAAGCGATGGCGGCGTGCAACAACGCTCTTCGTTTGCAGCCGAACGACGGGGAAACCTTATTTTATCGCGGGCGTGCCAACGATAAATTAAAAAAGACGGCGGACGCCACGGCTGATTACCGGCGGGCCGTCACCGGACTGGCACAGTTTACCAAGAATAATCCGGAGGATTCAGATGGTTTTTATCTCCTCGGTAATGCGTATTTTGCCGACAGCCAGATCGATCGTGCGATCGAGGCTTACACGAGGTGCCTGCAGTTAAATTCGAGTTTTGTAAAAGCGAGATTTAATCTCGGTTATATGCTGGTTTTGAAGAAAGATAAGGCCGGTGCGATGACACAGTACAGTTTTTTGCTTGCTCAGGACACCGCATTGGCCGGAAAGCTAAAGGCGGAGATCGATAAGCTCTAATTATCGGCGGCGGCGAACATTCGGCCGTGTGTTGACGTCGACCTGCTCAAACCGCAGCACGACACGAACGCTGTCCGAACGCTGATCGAGCGATGCCGGAAGAAACGGAGCATCTCCGAGTTCGGCATCGAGGGCTTTTTCAAGGTCCGAGATCGTGCGGCTGTTGTAGTTGGGAGATATTACCTCCTGGATCTTGGCAAGGCCATTGCTGAAAACATCGGCGACGACCACTACGCCGTCATCGCCGCGATTCTCACGGTTTAGAGCACTTGTCATTGCGACAAGAGCACCCTGAGGATTGAGGCTCGGTGATTCGCCGGAAACGGACATTCTGGTTTTAGCATAGTCGGCTGGAAAGATCGTTTTGTCGCCTTGATCAGAACGAGGGCCACGATTGCTGGCAAGCAGAATACCCGTCTCACCGCTCGATGACCTTTTTGCGACACCAGAATCCGTATTATTTATACTCGACAACAAGAATGTAAGGACACCGGTTCCGATCACTAAGCTCGCCACGACCCCGACCGCATAAGGCATCAACCTCATCTGCAGCCATTCGCCGATACCATTTGAGAAAAAGGGAACCGAGCGTCGTCCCGTATTGAGTTCGGACGCTATAGCAACGCGGATCGACCGTTGTAGGTCGACCGAGATCTGCGGGCGTTCGATGCGTCGAAGGTCGCTTTGTATCTCCAGATGTGCGGCATTTTTGGCACGGCAAACCGGGCAGGTTTCGAAATGAGCTTCGACCATTTTCGACCGTTCCTCGGGCAAACTACCGTCGCCATAAAGAGTCAGATCAGATTGTAGTGCATCGCATTTCATCGCTTTTTTTCTAAACCGAAGTGAATGGCAAACTGACCCCGGCTGTTTTCTCAAATCGAAAACACCGCTCGTGTATTGATAAAAGCTCCGTTTGGCGTGTTCCTTAGCTGTCTGTTACGACATGTTGCTGGTCGTTTCAAATATTGCCTTGGCCCACGCTGTTTCTCGGCTTCTCTCGCAACTCTCGCTCTCTTTGACCTATCGTTTGGCACCGATCGTTTTTAACCTCAAAGATGAGACCGGGGCGAGTTTACCATTCACTTCAATTGTCAAAAACCTTTCAATTGCCGCCGCAATTCGTCGCGGCCTCGTGAAATTCGTGATTTCACTGTTCCGATATTTGTGTCCAGTGCTTCGGCACACTCTTCATAACTCAGACCTTCGATATCGCAGAGGACTATAGCCTCGCGGTACACTGCTTTCAGCGTGGCGAGGGCGTCGTTCAAGGCTTTTGTTCGTTCACGCCGCAAAACTTCATCTTCCGGCGAGATCGAATTGTCCGAGATCGTTTCCCAGACCCGCGTTTCGCTGTCGCCGATCGTCGCATCGAGCGAAAGCGTCTGGTCACGCCTTCTTCTTTTCCACCAGCGAAAACGGTTTCGCGATTCGTTGATCGCGATGCGGAAAAGCCACGTTTTCAGTTCCGATTCGCCGCGAAAACCCTTGATCGAACGCAGAGCCCGCATAAACGTTTCCTGCGTCAGGTCGGCGGCTTCTTCCGGATCTGAGGTCAGCCGATAGAGCAATGCGTAAACATCACCGGAATATTGGTTAACCAATGCGTCAAATGCCGACGCTTCTCTCGCACGTAAATTTTCAACCAGCCCGGGATCGGAAACTACGCGAACAGAGACGACGGGTGCCGTGGTTACGGCTTGCCTCAGGTCTTCCTCGTCAAATGTCATTGACTTACTGAAGATCATTTCCCGCCTTTTGCAGTTCGTATCCCATTTGAACTGCCGATCTGCTCGTTCGCCCATTCCGCGAACTGGATAATTAGACACCGTTTGAAACGATTTGTTCCCAAATATTTTTAACGGCCGCGAATTCCGCGTGTGTCCTGCTTGCTTTGACGGCTTTTTCCTTTCACTTGTTTGCTCTTAATCGCGATTTACGCTAAATTAAACCTTTTGTATTAGGTGCGGCTGCCGCAATTATACAACGAATAGACCGATCGGAATTGCATTATTTTTTTTTGAATCATGGCACGTAAACAGAGAAGACTCGAACAAGTGGCGACAGCCCCCAGCGAACCTCAAGCGGTTCGCTACCAGGATCCGTTTCAACAGAACGTAAACAAAAAGCTCGAAGACGCCGGAAAGGTGTTTGAAGGCAAAGGCCGGACGATCATGTACGGCATCGCCGCACTGGCGGTCATTCTTCTGTTGTTCTTTATCGTCACCACCTGGAGCCGTCGTTCGAACGGCGCGGCGCAGACCGCACTTGGCAAGGCTATCGAGACTTCGCAGTCGCGTGTTTCCGATCAGCCGGCACCTGCGGGTTCGACCGATAAGATCTTTAAATCCGAAAAGGAACGTGCCGACGCCGCGATCGCAGAATTTCAAACTGTGGTAGATAAATTTGGCGGTGCTGCCGGCGAAAAGGCCAAGTATTTTATTGCCGTTAACCGTTTGATGTCTGACCGTGCCGCCGGCATTACGGAACTCGAAGGTATTGCAAACACAAGCACGGACGTTGGCAAACTCGCCAAGTTCGCTCTTGCCCAAACACGTTTTGACGATGGCAAATACGACGAAGCGGTAACGATCTATCAGGAACTCGCTGCCTTGCCCGATGCTGTCGTTGCCAAAGATTCGATCAATTTTCAGCTTGCCAAAACCTACGAAAAGCAGAACAAGACCAAAGAGGCCGCTGATCTCTACTACGCGATCGCTAAGACCGCCGCTGATGCCAAAGACGCTGACGGCAAGCCGGTACAGATGGGTCAGACGGCAAATGATGCGAAAGACAAGCTGACCACGCTTGATCCGGAACGTGCGAAAGAGATCGTTCCGCCGACGCCGGAATCGCCGTTTGGCAACTAATGATTTTGTAAAGATCGCCATCATTTGACCTTTTGTTGTAAATTAAACACAACAGAGGCACTGACTATCATTTGAACGATCGAACCCCGATAAAAGCCCTTTCAGAGACTATTGACGTCGAGGCCGTAGAAAACGCGGCCTCGCCTGTTTCCATCCGTGTTTCTCCGAACAGCTATCTGGTGGCGTTTCTGGTTGGAACATTTTTCTCCGGTTTCCTGCTTTATCTCGAACTCGACACTTTCGGATTTATCCTCTTTCTCATTTCGTGGATCGTTATACCATTTCTCGCATTTTCGGACCGCATCGTTTTTGACGGCAAACGGTTAAGCCGAACGGGAATTCTCGCGCGTCTTTGGTCGGCACTTAGCGGTTCGCGTCGGCGTCTCAGGATAACCGATATTGAGCAGATCGATACTCAATCTATCCGCGCGTTGAAACGCGGAGGAAACGTTTTTTACCGATATCGAACCGCGATCCGTGGGAGGGATATCAGTATTGCGTTCGCCTCGGGTGGCGAAGATTACCGGCAAATGATCAGCCGGATATTGCCGCTTGTCCCCGAAAATGTGCTCGACAATCGTTCGATCGAGCTTCGCGATTATCTATCAGATCCAAAAGAGATCACGATGAAGGCAGCATTTGCAAAAATACCTGAGGCAGATGTTCTGACGAGTTCTTTCTCGCGGTCAAATAGATCTGTTAAAGACCAGACCGATGAGACAAGCGAGCCTGATCAAACCGATGTCGAAAAGGCCGAGTATCTGCGGCGGCTCGGTAACGAACTGCGTCTGATCGGCCGTTTGCATCAGGCCCTTGAATCTTTTCGACGTGCTTTAGTTCTAACGCCAAAGAACGCCCGACTGCT
>Ga0209023_10001029_pt1 | contig 39129 bp, 40 predicted proteins | sample LakOneMetagenome_FD_187468 | JGI IMG/M metagenome (GOLD analysis project Ga0209023, IMG submission 187468) | Freshwater and sediment microbial communities from Lake Erie, Canada (SPAdes) (version 2) | ecosystem: Environmental > Aquatic > Freshwater > Lentic | place: Lake Erie, Canada...
TCGAGAGCGATGGTGGCAAGAAAGCCGGTCACCAGGACGAAATCGTATAAGCCGTAAAGCCATTGCGCAGGGAAGGCCGTGTGTTTCCGCCAAACCTGTATGCTCGTGCGCGTGTTTGTTGCACTGCTTTGCGCATGAGACCGCGGGTGAGGCGTTCACCCGGTCTTCCCTGCGCCCTCTGAATTCCAGTGGGCAAGGTTGATTGCGAAACCTCGGGCAGATGATGCCGCGAGAATAATTTCGGCTGTCATCACCCGCGAAAGCGGGTGATCCGGTATTCCGAGAAGTCAGCGATGGAATCGATAAGCCGCGGCGTACTGGTTCCCCCGCCTTCGCGGGGGATGACGAGTGTGTGTTGCTTGAGCGCGAGGTCATATCTCACGGTCGTCCCGGCGAACGCAGCGACCCATGACCTCCAAAGATCGCGATGAACGAAGGTGTAGCCACAGCGCCGTTCATTGCAGCCGAGGGTGTTTATGGGTCCCGGCCTTCGCCGGGACAACGGAGAGAGTTGCGGGACGCCCAAACAAAAACGCCGCCCGGAATTGGGCGGCGTTTGTATTCGGTCGTGCAGAGGATGTTGAACGCTATTCTACAGCAACGCCGCGAAAACTCAATTGCGGAAACCCGGGTCGAGCCGGTCGAGCTTGCGCAGCAGCGGCGGCCACACCAGTTGGGTCGAGCGCATTTCCATGCGTTCGGGGTTGCCCTCGAACAGAGCGGAGTTCTTGTCGACCACGGCCTGCTCGACCGGGTAGGCGGTCGGACCCAGCATGCGGGTACGCACCTGCATCGTGCAGGCGCGCTCCAGGTGATACATGCGCTCGAAGGCGGAGGCGACCGAGCGGCCCACCGTCAGCGTGCCGTGATTGCGCAGCAGCATGTGGTTCTTGTTGCCGAGGTCCTTCTGCAGCCGCGGGCGTTCGTCGTGATCGAGCGCGATGCCTTCGTAGTCGTGATAGGCGAGGTCGTAGGTGACGAATTGCGCGGTCTGGTTCATCGGCAGCAGGCCTTCCATGCAGCTTGCCACCGCGGTGCCGTCGGGCGTGTGCAGGTGAAGCACGCAGCCAGCGTCCTCGCGCACCTCGTGGATCGCCGAATGGATGGTGAAGCCGGCCGGATTAATGGCGTACTCGCTCTCGGTGAGCTGGTTGCCGTCGAGATCGACCTTGACCAGACTGGAGGCGGTGATTTCGTCGAACATCAGCCCGTAGGGATTGATCAGGAAGTGATGCTCGGGGCCGGGCACGCGCGCCGAGATATGGGTGTCGACCAGATCGTCCCAGCCATACAGCGCCACCAGGCGATAGCAGGCGGCGAGATTGACGCGCTGGTTCCACTCGGCATCGGTCATGCCGGACGTAACGGCTTTCAGGCGTGCTTCGGCTGGCGACATGGACGCTCTCTCCCGCAAATGTTTGACGTTGCGGGCGAGCCTAGCCCTGCGCCAAAGCAGCGGCAAGGCAACGCTTTCGAGGGGCAGTTATGCTCCGTTCCGGTCGGAACGGAGACGATTCTACGGCGCGGGGATCGACAGCAAGGTCGAGATGGCGCGGCCGCGGATATCGTAGACGCGGGCGAATACCACGTCGTCGCGCTTGATCTCCACCAGCACCGGCGCCGTCAGGCCCTTGCAGTAGAACTCGCCCAGCGTCATCGCGAAGTCGGCGGAGTGACTATCCCAGCCGATCGTGAAATCGGGACCGAGCGCCACCTGTGCCGGACGCTGCGGGCCGCAGACGGCGACCTTCCATTTGCGTCCGTGCGGCGGAGCTTCCTGACGCTCGGTGAGCTCTTCGCGCAGGCCGTCGGACGCCTGCTTCAGCGCCAGACCCCAATAGTCCAGCATGAACAGGTTGTCGGCGGTACGAACGGTGCCGGCGATATGGTTGAAGTGGGTGTATTCGTAGGGGTGCAGCCGGATCATCTCGCTGAGCGGCAGCAACAGGCCGAAGGTAAACACTGCGAGCGCTGCGGGTTGCCAGCTACGGGCGTGCTGCTTCAGCCAGCCCATGGCCCAGCCGAATGCGACGCCGGCCAGCACCGCCATCGGCGGAATCACGAATACGAAATGGCGGATGCCGTTATACAGCGCCGGCCGCTTCACCATCGCGATCACGAGCGGCATCGTCGCCGCCAGCGTCAGCATCAAGAGGATGGTCTTGCGGCGGGCCGGCACGTCGACGCGCGACAGCGACGTCAGGGTGCCGATCACGCCTGCGATCAGGAGCGCCAGCAACACTTCCGGAAGCTGCAGCGCGAACAGCGTCGGCAAATAGGACCAGGGCATGTCCGGTACCGACACCAGCGCGCCGTCGAACATTTCCTTCCAGGGCTTTTCGAAGAAATGCGAAAAATACGTCAGCGCCTCGAACGGGTGGCCGGGCTCCATGATCGACCACGGCCAGATCAGGCCCATCACCAGATAGCCGAACACCAGGCCCGGCAGCAGCACATAGACGACATGGGCGAAGCGATGCGCGGCCTCGCGCAAGCCTTGCATGCGAACCTCAGCCAGCAGCAGCGGCATGAAACCGACCATTGCGTAGATCAGCGCCAGGCCGCCGAGAATGCGGCAGCCGATCGAAAGACCTGCGCCGAAGCCGACGAGCAAGATAGTACGCGGCGAGGGGGCCGGATATTCTTCCGCCAGGCGCACGAGCCCGAGCAGCAGGATCACCATCGAAACCGCGAACGGCGCATCCTTCGGATTCATGAACATGTGGCCGTAGAAGGTCGGGCACAGCGACAGAAGCAGCAATGTCGCCAGCCCCGCGAGCGGGCCGCCAACGCGGCGCGACAACCGCCATGTCACCGCAAGGCCGATCACGCCCACGACGGCGCCGAGCAGCCGGCGGGTTTCAAACAGTTCGAGCGGGATCACCTTGTGCAGCAGGGCCGCCGCCATGTCGAAGCCGCCGCCATACATGTAGAGATTGGCGAACGACAGCGCGCCGGTGTCCTTGAATCCGGAGCCGTACATCTTGAGCAGAAGATCGGCATATTCGGCGTGGGTGTAATCGTCCCAGCCCAGCCCGTAATCACGGAAGGTGAGGCCTGCAATGATCGCGACCACCGCCAGCAGAAACATGGCAAGGTCGTCGCAGGTCCGCTCCACCGAGCGCCGCGCGGGCGTGTCGAGGGCAGAAGTCGTGATGGATGACATGGCGATTGGTAACCCGGTGTCCCCTATGGCCCAGCTTTAGCGCCTTTGAGCCTCATTCCCCGGGGATCCATATAGCGCAGTTCCCTTAGCAAGTAATTGGGAATTGTGGCCTAATTTCCCTGATGCAATGCAGCAAAGAGGCAGCAATTGGTCGACGGTAGATATACGGTCCGAGGTCTGAACGCAGGCTGAATGAGATGAACGGCAGCGGGCGTTCCCCGATTGGGAAGTTGAGGAACTCTCTGCGCAATTGCCGGTTGGCGCTGCGCACAATATGACGGTATCGTGGCAAAAGCGGACTGCGAGCATTTCGAGCGCAGCGGCGGGGGTAAGTTCGATGGTGGTTGGTTTGTTGGCCGCCGGAATAGGCCTTGTTCTGGCGGGCCTGCTGGCGATCGGCTTCGGAGTTCCGGTCAAGGAATTCAGTTTCGGCAATACGCTGATGCTGATCGGCGCAGTGGCGGTTTGTTCAGGCGCCATCATGGTCGCGCTCGCGATGGTGGTGCGGGAGCTCAAGACCATTGCAGGCCGGCTTGGCGCTGGAATGCCCGAGCCGCGCGGCGAAATCACGGTGCGCCCGATACTGCCGCCGGGAGCCGTGCGGGAAGTCGCGCCGGCCGACCAGCCTGCCATCACCGGCGGTGATGGGCCGCCATCGCCGCCGCCGTGGGATCAGACCGGCGCAGAAGATCGCCCGGCGGCGCCCGTGCCCGAAGTGGCCGAGGCGCAGCCGCAACCCAAGCCGAAGCGCAACCTGATGTTCTCCTCGACCTCGCGCAAAGAGCGCGAGCGGGCACAGACGCGAACCAGCGAGCCGTTGCCGCCGGACCTGCTGTCGGCTGATCTTCGCCCGAACCCTGCGGACGCAGCCCCACCGGTCGAACCGGCCGAGCCGCCGCCCGCCTCGTTCGACGATGCCTGGCCCAAGCCGGAGCGCGGTCGACCCGGCGACATTCCGCCGCAGCGGCGCAGCGCGCGACCGCCGGCCGCGCCTGCCAACGGCGCCCCGGCGCCAGGCGGCGACCATCCGGCGGGGGTGACGGTGCTGAAGTCGGGCGTCGTCGACGGCATGGCCTATTCGCTGTACTCGGATGGTTCGATCGAAGCCCAGATGCCGGAAGGCATGATGCGCTTCGCCTCGATCGACGAATTGCGCGCGCATCTCGACCAGCGGCCGTAAGCGATCCCTGGAGCGGCAATACTTGGGTCGCGCCGGTATTGAAAATAATACGCCGTGGTTCTTGTCAGATTCCCGGCAATCCGCTCATACTCGCCAAGTCGTATTCAAATCCGCGATGTATAGTTGTGACCGGATACTGGGCAGCCGGCGCGCTCAAATTGATGTTCGCGATTCCCAAGGGAAGGTTGAGCCATGACCGATGCATCCGGCAAAACGCCGGTCGAACTGACGGCCAGCATCGTCTCGGCCTATCTCAGCAATAACCCGACCCAGGCCTCGGAGATTCCGAACCTGATCAGCCAGGTTCATGCCGCGCTGCTGCGGGTCTCGAGCGGCCGGCCCGATACGCCGCTGGAGCCGGCAAAGCCTGCGGTCTCGGTCAAGAAGTCGATCAGTCCCGAATATCTGGTCTGTCTCGAAGACGGCAAGCGCTTCAAGTCGCTGAAGCGCCATCTGCGCACGCAGTACAGCATGACGCCGGAGCAATACCGCGACAAATGGGGCCTGCCGCCGGATTATCCGATGGTCGCACCGAACTATGCGGTGGCGCGTTCGCAGCTCGCCAAGAAGATGGGCCTCGGTCAGCAGGCGCGGAAGAAGGGGAAGTAACAAAGCGTTTTCAAGCGAAGTGGGTACCGGTTCGCGTAAAGAAAACGCGTCAAAAAAGAGTCTTCACGAGGCAGCGGCCAGCGCTTCGCGCGCGTCGGAGCGAATACGCTCGACCATCGAGCGCAGGCCGTTGGAGCGCTGCGGCGTCAGGTGTTCGCGAAAGCCGAACTCGTCGAATACGGCAAGCGCATCCGTCGACAGGATCTGCTGCGGCGTCCGGCCGGAATACAGCGACAGCAGGATCGCGATCAGGCCGCGCACGATATGCGCATCGCTGTCGCCGAGATAATTCAGGTGCGGTTCGCCGCCATTGTCGCGGTCGATCTGCCGGGAAAGCCAGACCTGGCTGGTGCAGCCGTTGACCTTGTTGGCGGCGGAATGCTCGGCTTCCGGCATCGGATCGAGGGTGCGGCCGAGTTCGATGACATACCGGTAGCGGTCGTCCCACTCGTCCAGCAGCGTAAAATTGTCCCTGATTTCGTCGATCGTCGTCATCGTGGCCCGCGTCTCAATTCCATGCCGTCTATATAGGGTGCGAGGGCATCGAAAGCGACGAAAATGGAACCGTTCCGCGGCCAAATTTGCCGCTCACGGCGCCGGCGGCACCTGCCATTCGACCGCCATGTCGTCCGGCGTCAGGGTATCGCGGGGCGCCATGTCGGCTTCCGCCGCCTCCATACCGCCGATCGAGCCGGTGTGGTCCGGCGACTTCTTGTCGGTGATGATCTTGTAGAGCTTCTGGGCGCCGTCCTTGGCCCGCTGGCCGATCATGGTCGCGGCCTGGCCGCCGACTTCGCAGGCCGCCGGCTGGCGCTTGCAGAACTGGCCCATGTCGGAGACCGCAGCGGTCGCAGCCGAGACCGCCTCGGACGCGCCGATCTGCGGCGCCTTGTCCGATTCAGGGGTCTTGTCCCTGGGCAACAGCACGAGCACGAGCCCGAGCCAGAATGCCATCCGCAGCAGAAAGAACATCTCGCGATCCCGGTCGTCTTCTTAGGTCTTTGCGGGCATTCCGCAGTCGGTCCCTGATTATCAGCGCTCGATAAACCGCAAGTGTTTGCATTGAGGTAAAGGCTCCGAAAATTCGCTGAAAATCCGAATGATTCGATTCGGCGTAAATATTCGATTGATGGCGAAGAACCCGGCAAAACCGGCCTGTCCGGCGCGTCCACCATTTCGAAACCATAGATCGATGCGGCTCTAAACCTGTCGTTCACCATCCGCGTCAAATGAAGGGCGTGCGGGCTGCGAAAGCTCCGCGAATCCACGGTGTTCTCCGCGCCGCCGCCGGGCCTTAGCGTTCGCTTAAGTTCGCTCTGACACGGTGGCGCAACGATAAAGGGGGCGTTCCGGCGCGTCTGTCTGACGATCACGCCGAAGCGCGAGTGAAGTGACTGTGTTGAGTATCATCCGCGATTGTCTCGATGCGCTGCTGCATCCCTCGGCGCGATATGACGCGCTGACGCGTGCGCGCCATCGCGCGTTCATGGCGCCGCGGCTGCTCGGCAGCCTGGTGGCGCTGGCAGCCTTTCCGATCTATCTGGCATTGCGCGGCGCGCCTTCGGCGATCGAGGTCGCGGCCTTCGCCTGGCTGATTGCACCGATCCTGCTGTCCTGGTTCCTGTCGCGCACCGGCCGCTACGAAGGCGCGCATATCCTGTCGTCGCTGGCGCTGGCGGGCCTGGTGATGATGGTCGCCATCACCACCGGCGGTATCGAATCCTTTGCTGCGGTGTGGCTGGTCGTCGTTCCCCTCGAAGCCGCGCTCTCGGCGTCGCGCCGCGTGGTCGCCTTTGCCTCGACGCTGGCATTGTCCTGCGCCGCGCTGTTGATCGCGCTCGGACATTTCGAACTGCTGCCGGCCGCCGAAACCAACGCGGTCCTGCGCGGCGCCCTGATGGCCGCCGGCGTCGCCTCGGCGACGCTCTATGCTGCGGGTCTGGCGTTCGGCGCGGAATCGCTGGCGCGCACCAGCGTATCGCTGCTCTATGTCGAGGAAGACCGTTACCGCCTGCTGGCGCGCAACATGAGCGACGTGATTTCGCGCCACAGCCGCAACGGCGCGGTGCAGTTCATCTCGCCCGCGGTCGAAGCCATGCTGGGCACTCAGGCCTCGCGGCTCACCGGTCACGGCCTGTTCGACCGCGTGCACGTTGCCGATCGTCCGGCCTATCTGACGGCGTTGTCGGATGCCGCGCGTGGCGGCGAATCGCGCAGCGTCGAGTTCCGCCTGCGCCGCGACGCGGTGCGCGGCTCGAGCATTTCCGCCGACTTCATCTGGGTCGAGATGCGATGCCGGCCGTTCGAGCAGGCCACCGCAGAGGCCGAGGTCGTCGCCGTGATGCGCGATGTCACCGACCGCAAGGTCCAGGAGCAGGCGCTCGAATTGGCGCGCACCGCCGCCGAACAGGCCGATGCCTCGAAGACGCGTTTCCTCGCTACCATGAGCCACGAGCTGCGCACGCCGCTGAACGCCATCATCGGCTTCTCCGAGATGATCGTGCAGGAAGACGTGCTGATGATCGACGCGGCGCGCCGCAAGGAATATGCGCAACTGATCAACGATTCCGGCACCCACCTGCTGAGCGTGGTCAACGGCATCCTCGACATGTCGAAGATGGAATCCGGTACCTTCGAGGTTTCGCCGGAGCCGTTCGCGCCGCGCGCCGCGCTGGTCAATTGCTGCAATCTGTTGGCACTGAAGGCGCGTGAAAATGGCGTCGATCTCGTCACCCGCGCCGCTGATGATCTCCCGGTCATGACCGGCGATCCCCGCGCGTTCAAGCAGATCGTGATCAACCTCGTCGCCAACGCCGTCAAGTTCACCGAGCGCGGCGGCAATGTGATCGTCTCGGCGTCGGTCGAGGGGCCGCGGCTGATGCTGCGCGTCACCGACACCGGGGTCGGCATCGCCGCCGACGACCTCAAGCGGATCGGCGATCCGTTCTTCCAGGCCGGCAAGACCTATCAGCGCAAGCACGAAGGCACCGGCCTCGGCCTGTCGATCGTGAAAGGCCTGGTCGCCTTGCACCACGGTGAGATCAACGTGCAGAGCAAGGTCGGCGAGGGGACCACGGTTGCCGTGGCCTTGCCGTTGACCTTCGCGGCGGACGCCCCAAGCAATATCGCAACGCTCAAGCCGGCGTTGCGATCCGGACAGCAAGACCAAGCCTATCAGGTGAAGAAAAGTGCCTAAACGTATTGACGACGATGACGAAATGCCGCGGCGCCGCCGCGGCGCCAAGGCGGTTGCGATCGCGGCGACGGAAGAGCGCGGCTTTGCCATGCGCGTGCTCCTGCACAGCCCGAAAGACATGATCGCGGGCTTGCTCGCTGCTGCCGCTGTCTGCGCCATTATTGCCAACGCGCTGTTCCTGCAGGCGGGCCGTCATCCGTCGCCGATGTTCGGCGGCACCGTCGTAACGCTGCCGCAGCCTGCCGTCGTGAGCCCGCTGCCGCGTCCGCGTCCGGCCGAACTCGCTGCCAGGCCGGTTGAACCCGAACCGGTCGAAGCCAAGCCGGTCGAACTCAGGGCTGCCGACAAGACCGTCGATGCGAAAAGCGACCCGATGACCAACCTCGTGGTCAAGTCGACGGGCGTGCCCGCCGCAGCACCTGCCAACGTGATGCGCCCGCCGGCAACGATCCCGGCGACGGCGCAAACCGCGGGTGCGCGCCGTGTCGCGGCGGTGCAGCGTGCGCTGACCCAAAATGGCTATGGCCAGTTGAAGGCGACCGGCGCCGTCGGCGCCGATACCCAGGCGGCAATCTCGAAGTTCGAGCACGCGCGCAAGCTGCCGGTGACCGGCCAGATGTCTGATCGGCTGGTGCGCGAACTCAGCGCGATGACCGGACATCCGATCGAGTGAGCGGTGGCGCCGGCGTGGTCCGGTGCATGTCGCGAAACAGCCTTGGCGGCACGCCAAATCGCCGTTCGAACGCCTGGTTCAGTCGGATCGGACTGAGGCCGACCTTCGCTGCTACCCCCTTCAATGGAAGATCACCGTCGACGAGCGTGCGCGCGGCTTCCAGTCGCAGCGCCTCGACGAAGTGCGCCGGCGAACTGCCGGTCGCAGTGAGGAAGCGGCGATAGAAATTGCGTTCGCCAAGGCCGGCGCGCGCCGCGAGCGTCGGCACATCCAGCGGCTGATCCAAATGGTTCTGCATCCAGCCGATCAGGTCCGCGAACGGACTGTCGGCCTGGATCCGGGCATTGAGCAGCGGACTGAATTGCGACTGATAGCCAGGCCGCCGCGCGTAAAGCACCAGACGCCGCGCAATGGCGTTGGCGACGTCGGCGCCGCAATCGGCCTCGACCATCGCCAGCGCCATGTCGATGCCCGTGGTGACGCCGGCTGAGGTCCACACGTTGCCGTCGACCACGTACAGGGCTTCGGGATCGACGGTCACGTCGGGATACAACGCCGCGAGCGGCGCACACGCCTCCCAATGCGTCGCGACGCGTCGACCGTCAATCAGCCCCAGCGACGCCAGAACGAACGTGCCCGAACAGACCGATCCGATGCGCCGGGCTTTCACCGCGCGGCGCGGAACCCAACGGCGGACCGCTTGATTGGCGACCACGGCGCGCAGCGCATTCTCTTCGGCGCCGGCTATCAGCAACGTGTCGATGCGCCCCTCGGGCAGCCGCGCCATCGGGCGGGTCTGCAGCGTGACGCCGCTGTCGCTGCGGACCGCGCCGCCCGGCGGCGACAACACCTCGACCCGGTAGACACTGCATTTGAGTTCGCGATTGGCGGCGGCAAACACGGCGGCTGGGCCGGTTACATCGAGCAACTGGAAGCCATCATAGGCGAGCAGGGCGATGGTGAGCGTTTTCGGCATTGGCAGAAAATAGCAGTTCATTGTCATTCCTGACAAGGCCGCCCGCGGGCTAGCGTCGGCGCCGTGCTTGCTATCCACCCTTGATATTGGAGACGACCAGATGCGGCTTTCGATCCTGATCTATGACGGCTTTACCACGCTCGACGCGATCGGGGGCTATGAAGTGTTGGCGCGGCTTCCGGGGATGGAGACGGAGTTCGTCGCGGCGCAGCGCGGCATCGTCGCCGCCGACACGCGGTGTCTCGGCCTCGTTGCGTTTCGCGAATTCTCGGAGGTAAAGGCCACCGACATTCTGTACGTTCCCGGCGGCCCGGGCGGGCTCGCACTCGAAAAGGACGAAGGCTTTCTCGAGACGATCCGCCGCCTCGACAAGACCTCGACCTGGACCGTCGGCATCTGCAACGGCGTCGGTCTGTTGGCGGCCGCCGGACTGCTGAAGGGACGCAAGGCCACCACCAACTGGTTCTACCAGGACCGGCTGCGCGCCTATGGCACCGAGTTCGTCGCCGAGCGCTATCACCGCGATGGCAAATACATCACCGGAGCCGGTGTTTCCGCGAGCATCGACACCGGCCTGTTCCTGACGTCGCTGATCGCGGGCGAACAGGTCGCCAAGACGCTGCAACTCGGCATCGAATATTATCCGGCGCCCCCGTTCCCGGAGCAGCGTCCGCAGGACGTGGCAATCGAAATTCAGGAGCGCGTCCGCCGCTTCGAATCCGAAGGCGGCAAGAAGCAGTTGGCGCTGGAGCCGGCCTTCAAGGGCATGTTCGAGCTCTCGAAAGAGACCGCTTAAGCTCGCGATCGAGCGCTGAGGCCAGCTCTGGCGTTGCGTCCGTTGCTGGCCTATACCGCCACGATGCGTTTGAAATCATCCATATGGGTGGCGGCGTATTTGCGCCGTTGCCAGACCGAAGGTGTGTTCGGCGCCGTGCGCAAGCGCGGCGCGGAAGAGGCGGGGGCGGTGTTCGTCAAGGTCGCGACGCTCGATGGCAATGCGATGCTGTATACGCCCGCGCCACAGACCGTCTATGACGAGAGCAGACCCGCCGAACGGCTGTTTGCGTCGTTGTCGCCGCAACCCGTCGCAGAACAGGCCGTCGAAGAACGCCTCGCCAAGGAAATGCGTTTCGACCCAGATGTGTGGATCGTCGAGACCGAAGATCGGGCGGGCCGGCATTTTCTGGACCTGGCGAAAAACCTCGAACGCTAGCGCTTCAATCCGTCGGTGCCGGTGCGGAAGCCCGGCGCGCTGCCGGGTTGCACGGCGGGACGCGCCTGAGGCGTTGCGGCGCGGGCGCGGTTGCGCTCGTCGTCGTAGAGAGCGGGGCGGTATTTCGCGCGGGTCACCGCCATGGTCGAGCCGCGCCACGCCGCCAGCATCACCAATGCCGATCGCTCGGTCAGGCGGTCATAGAGCCGCGACAGCCGGTAGACGTTATTCACAGACGAGCCGAATTCGGGATTGAGGAACATCAGCACGCGCTGGAACGCTGCACTTGGCATGTCCAAGGCACGCGCCGCGCAGGCCATTGGTTCGCCGCCGGGATCGTTGACCACCTGCGTTGCGATCCGCGTCGGCAGGATCAGGGCTTCGCCGATCTCGAGCGCAAAGCTCTCGACATCCTGGGCATACGCCGCCATCTCCAGGATCTGGATGGCGCGGGTCGCGCGTGCGGCAGGAATCCGTGCCGAGGCCTTCAGCGGTGTGTCGGAAAGATTATGCAGGATCAGCGCGCGTTCGCTGGCGCTGGCGGCGAAGAACATCTCGCTGATTTCGGCGGCATCGTTCGGCCGCATCGAAAGATTGGAGGCCATCCGCAACTGCGCTTCGGTCGGCGCCTTTGCTGGTGCGGGTTCCGCGTGAGCCGTGGCGATGGCCGGTGCGACCGGGGTGATCCGCCCGGGGAGCTGCGGCCGCAGCCCGAGCTTGTCCATGATCGCGGTGGGCGTCGCCGGGTAGACCGAAAGCCGCGCCCGCACGGCTGCGCGGGTGGCGTCGTCGACCTGCTCGATCAGGCGCGAGGTCAGTTCCACGAACTGTCGTTCCTCGTCGGCGGAATGAGCGCTCGCCTGGACATAAAGGTCCGTCAGCACGCGCAGCAAGGTCGGGCGAATATCGACGCCCTCACGACGGGAAAGCGTCATCAGCCCGTCGAAGCCTGGAAATAATGGAGCTGCGGTCATGTCAGGTTACGCGACTTCGGTCATCCTTCCCCGCAAGCCTATCCGGCGCGCTTTAAGAGCTGGTTAATATTAACCTTCCCTAACCGATTGATCTAAAATGCATCCGGTCCCGGTCGGTCCCGGCCGTCAGGACCGCCTATTTACTGTCCGTTCTTCTCCCGGAACTGCTTCCGCGCCTTCATGACCCGGCGATGGGCCTCGACCTGGTCGCGGTCGTAGATTTCGGTCGTCTCTTCCTTGGAGTGGCCCGCCAACTTTCGGCGATCGTCCTTCGACGCGCCGGCCTTGCCGCCCTCGGTTATGCCTCCTGCCCTGAGGTCACGGTTCCACATTCCTTTTGGCATTCCAGCGACCTTGAAATCCGCTTTCCATGCGTTCTGGAACGTGTGCCGGATGAAGGGCAGGCCGGTGTCGGTGTTGACGATAAGTGGCCCCGTGCGCTTCTCGTGAGGGATAAGCTCCAGTTCCTCGCAAACCATCGGGCAGACGGAGAGGTCGAACGATACGGTGATCTCGGTCGTGTCCTCGGTCTTTGTTGGTTTGACCTTTGCCATGATCAGGTTGTTGTCAATCGCCGTCCATGTCGGACCGATCCACTTCTTGCCGTAGGCGAGAACGGCAGACGGGCGGGGATCGTCAAGATCAACCCACTGGCCGATCACGTCCCATTGCCGCAACGTGGTTTCAAACTGGATGGCGTAGGCTAGGGCGACGAGCGGTCGCCCAGATTCCCGCGCGGCCTGACGTGCCAAAGTGATCTGGGCCGCGGTTGGCGCGAAGGTGCGAGACGGTAATCTCTCGAATTCCATCACCGATAGAACGGCCTGGAATTCCGCGCATCCGCGAATCCGGCACATGACCCCAAAGGAAATGGCGGCCTTAAGGACGGCGAGGGCCATGCGTGCAGCGCCGAGGCCAGAACCGTCTTTCCACTGCTTAAACCACTTTCGGACATCTCGACCGTCACACTCATCAATCCGTCGCTGACCGATGTGGACAATCATCTTTCGGAGATAGACTGCGTAGCTACTTCGCGAATGTTTCTTGATCTTGTTGTTGAAGGAGCTTTCAGAGTCCGTCTCGTAAATCTCGAAGAGCGTTTTAAACGTGCCGTCAAAGCGGACGCCAGCGCCGCCACGGTCTCCAGACATCCAGGCCAGCATCTCGCGCTGTAGAATTTGCGCCTGTTCAAGGATCTGAGCGGGGTGGCCGACCAGGTGTGCCAGATTGCGGCTCTTAATCGGAAAGCCGCTTTTGGTTGCTGCGCTATCGGCGAACCAATATGGAACGTCGCCACCAATTCGCTTGCGCCACTTTAGGCCCGGACTTTTCGGGCGGTCCTGCCTGCTTGCCATTCTCCCTCCGTGCCATCTAGTGCTGCTGGGGCCGACATCGACAGGCCGTTGTACGTGTCGAAAAATTGCTTAACCGCTGGAACGTATCGCCCCCCAAGCAAGGGGCTAATCTTCGGCATTCCTTGTCGCTCCAGCAAAATAGCCAATCCCTTGAACTCCGTCCTTCTTTCGGCTCCGAGAACGGCTTCGCCAATCTCTTCGTCGGTGGCAAACAAAGGGAGCCGGTCCCAAGTAAGTGCTGAATGTCGAACTGATTTCGACATCAGGCAACCTTGCCCATGACACGAGGCGGGCATTTGCGGCGCCCGCTTATTGCAGAGACTGTGTCATAAAAGAGCGCTGCGAGAGCTGGGAGCATTTAGCGTTCCCTTTTTCCTGCGGCCGATAGTCGTTCTTCAAAGGTCTCGCCTAGTCGTTTCAGCCGGGCGGCTTCGTGCCGACCGTGCAATTCCTGGTGACGCTTCTTTTCCTGACGATCTAGACGGTCGTGGAGCGCCTTTTCCGAAAGCGACTTATGCTCCGCTGTCTCCTCGAATGTCAGGCCGACAAGGATCTCTCGCCCTTCATTATCCGTATCCTTCTTGAAGAAGAAATCGTCCGACGCGGGCACAGGCTTCTTGGGCGCGTTGGGCATCTGCTCTCGGAGGGCCCGAATAACTTCGCGCTGGCGTGGCGGCCTGCCTGCTCGAAGGTCACCCATCTTCGCGCGAGTGTCGATGATGATCTGATCGACCTGGAGAACAACATACGAGACCGGCCAGTCCGCGGGGTTGAACGTCAATCCATCGTGAAATATTGCCGCATACCATTCACCATCGCGCTCAGCGATGGGAAAGCAAAGCAGCCAGACGTTTCGCATTCCGCTGTCGATATCTTCTACGCCCTCGGGAAGCTTCCATCCGAGCCGACGCGCGGCATCTACAACTAATTCGCGCGAACGCTTTTGGAAGAACTTCAGATACTGCGCGACCATGCGCACGGGAATTCCTACATCGACCATGGCATGAGCAGCCGAGATGGCGATGAGGGCCGGGTACGAGACGAGCAGCTCCCGTCCGCTGCCGGGATTGAGCAAATCGGGATCGATCAGCTTTTTGTCCAAAATGCCCTTCAACTGGCCTTCGGTGCGGCCGGTGATTTTGAGCACGTCGGACTTGCGCCAACCGCCGATCGTTTCCAGCTCAAGCACTGGAGAAAATGCATCAGATGTGTCCATACCTACATATGTAAATGGCTTAACCGTTAAACGCAACGGCGATTATTTCAGAGTACCACTATCCACAGGACAATTTTCCTTTGGTAGAAGGCCCGCCAGCCATGAACTGGCGGGCCGCTGTGTTCACCCGAGGCGGGCAACAGCTTCAGCCAGAGGCTGACCCAAGATCATCGCGCCCCATTTGCCGTTGCCGCTGTACGACTCGGTTTCGACATAGGCGGAAAGCGCGCGCGCCATGACGGCGGCGCCCGCAATCGTTCGCGGCTGCATCTCCGCGACTTCCCGAGCAAGCCGGTCGATCTCCACCCAAGCAAAATTCAAGCGCGTTGTTGCTTCGGTAAGGCCAGATTTTTCGATGGCCGCGGCCCTCTCGGTCTCGTACCGCTCCGCCACCGCGATCATGCGCTTCACTTTCTTTCCGAACTTAGTGCGGCCGTCGCAGTAAATTCGGCCGTTGGTGGTCTGCTCACGCAGCGCTGCCGACCGGACTATCCACTTGGGTAGCTCATGAATTCTAGCCGTCCCGTCCTCGTTTTTTATGAGGATAGCGGGCAATGACTTGCCTTCGACATCGGTCTCTTCCTCGGTGCAGCCAGCCCAGAATGCTCCCTTGCAAACGATTTCCTCCGGCACCGGAGGGACGGTGCTTTCGGCGATGGCACGCGCGGCAAGTCTCGCCGCATCCGCCGCCATCCATTCAGCGCGCAGAACGTCCAGCCTCTGGCCTGCATCGATCAGTTCCGGCAGTTCGGAAAGAGCAGCACCGGCCGGTCTGGTGGTCGCAATGGCGGCGACGTTGGCGGTGGTGGCGGCAGCCAAGGCGGCGACCGTGCGGCCCAGGAAGCCGCGGCGAGCGATTGTGATTGGCTGGCTCATATCGCCACCCCCTCGTCGTCGCAGGATTCCTCACGGTCGCCACCGCCGGCGCCTTGAGCCCAGCGAAGCTGCGCGCCACGGTCCGGACCCTCCACCGAACCCAGCGAGGGTTCTTTGTCGGAATCGTCCCGTTCGCAGTCGTAGACCATCTGGAAGCCGTCGCTGATGGGGTGGACGACATAAGAGATCGACCCGCCGTCGCCGTGGCCGCTGGAGCCTAAGCTGGGTTCGTCGTCAGTGTCGGGCTCGTCATCCTCATGGAAACGGCCTTGCCCTATCTGCGGGCCGCCCTGCGGATAGGAGGCGTCGTTTTGATCGCCGTCGTCCTCCAGTTCGGTCGTAACGTAAGGGTCGCAGGCGTCCAAAAAGGCTAGCAGCCGCTCGATTTCATCGGCCGCCCGTTTCCTGAGCTTGGCGACTCGCCTGAGGGCCCTTTCCCGTTCCCGGCTCTGTCGGGCTAGTCCGGCCGGATTGGTCGTGCCAGCCGGCTGCGCTGGCTGTTCTATGGCTTGGGTGTTCATGGTGGTGGTATCCAGGTTTTGGCTTCTTAAGGCCGTACCGGTGTCAGACCGGCAGCCGGGGGTTAAGAACCAGCCTGGACGACTGGCCGAACGTTTTTAAGGGTTGCCCCTCTGGACAGCACGTCCGCCCCCGGCCATATGAGCCAGGTTCGGATTCGTGCCGCCAAGCACGTCCGTTGCAATTCTTCCGAAACGGAAAAATTGCATTTAGCCGCCACCTCTCGACGCCAATCGAGCGGGTATTCCTTGGGGAATGTGCGGCGTAGTCCAGGTCCGGGTTCTTAAGCCCACGGACATGCTGCACCTGATTTGCTTAAAAATCCACCCCATTCCGGGGCGCTTCGGCGCCGTCTGGGTGGTGACGCTCCAACAATCCGAAGTGCGGCCTGACTGGCGAATTTCGCAGTGATGGCCCCTTACCTTGGAAATCCCATGGTATTGTCGCCTCGTCGAGGGCGCGCCGAATCTGCCGACGAAAGGAGGGTCGATTGACCGAGCCACCGAATGCTCATGAACGAAAAGCGCTGCAGAACGGGATGCTAGGCGGGCCCGGCGGCGAGAATGAAGCCCAGCTTTACGTCGGCCAAAAAATTCGAGATCAAGTGATTGCGAAGGGCTGGTTGGAGCGTATGCCGGACAGCCCTGCTGGAAACCGTCTTTACAGAACAACCGAGGCCGGCAGGGCCGCTCTGAAGATGGAAGCGCCTGCAAAACCCAAACGTCCAAAACTGACGATGCTTAAACCAAGACTCGCAACGCTCGATACCCGCACAGCAAAGCCGCCGCCCAAAAGGCGAGCCGATCATGAATGAAACCCAAGCACTGCTTGATACACTCAACCAAGAAATGCGAGAGGGCCGTCCGATCGAGGAGATCGAAAAGGCATGGACGACCTTCTACGCGATCAAGAGCTATTGCGAACTTTACCGGAGCGACGACAAGCTAGTCATGAAGGCGCTAGAGCAAGTCCACGCTGGGCTCTCCACCTTCACGCTGCACGTCCGCCAAGGCGCGCCTTCGCCCTACACTGGATTTCGCGTCGCGATCAGTTCGCTTCGCGGTTATTTAGAATACGATGTTGGTGAAGATGGCTGGCCGAAGTCCAGTAAACGCGGAGCACCGAGCAAGCGGTAGCCCTGTATTTCAGTGCAACGTTCGCAATGTTGGCTTCAGGTTCGTCAGATGTGATATTCCGAACTAGAATATCACTCAAGCGACGGTCGCGGACATTGGTCTTACGACCTCATTTTTCCATCTGAAAAATGAGCGCCTTGTTCGCTGATATCGCCGCGCTCTTGCGCCGCGTCGTATTCATCAGCGAGACGACGACCGGAAACATTGTCCCGACTGAGCATCATGAGGACTTTGCGGCTGGTGGTTCGAAGTGACGCCGCCGCGGCGGCGTCACCAAATTGTGGTCCGCTACTTGGATGAGGCTTCGCGCGCTGCTGCGGCCTATAAAGCCCTGTCCCACTTGACAGGCAAATTGTGCGCGTGCGCACTATTTCGAACGTTGTCATTTTGCGCTACGATCATTAGCCGAGTGGCTAAACGGCAACTCGTTCTTCTGAAACATCGCCCCCCATTCGCCATGCTTTTAGCTCAGCTTTCGCGGCCTCCAACAATCCGTCGAACCTGGCGAGGGCTTTTCATTTCAATCCGAACTGACGAAGCGCTGCCCTGAACTGCCAAAACGGTTCTTGGAGTTGCCGGAGCTGTTCCCTGATTGATTCCATCTGCGCCATCATTGAACCGCCCTCAGGGTGCCCTTCTTGGCTTTCTTCGCCATGCGCTCTCGCTGCAGGCGGCTGAGTCCGTCGAAGTTCGGTGCGGCCTGCTGCTTCGTCCAGGTGAATGGCAGCGGCTCCATTACCTCGCCTACTTCGTCGTCGTAGCGCTCGAAAACGCGTGCGCTGACGTCGGTTTTGGTGACCGTGGCGATCATGCCGAAGCCGCCGACGCCCCTGTGTGGCGCGCCAATGGTGCGCTGAGCCGCGAGAGCGAACGAGCCGAACGCTTCCATGTCGTTGATCTGACTTAGGTCGTAGATCTTCTCGCCCCAACCCTGCAGCCAGAGCGCATCGTCAAACGGCGGCTGCATTAGCAATTGATCGCCCGTGAATTCCTGCAGCTTGAAAGCTTCAGGCTTGATGACAGCGCCGCTACCGACGTTTGCCTGATTTAGCCCTGCGGCGTAGTCGCTGAATACGCAGCCTAAACGCATAGAGCCGCGCGAGTTCGACCAACCGCCGAATAAGACCCGGCCCATCGGGACGTTGGAGATCCCGTCGAACTTCTCGGTCACTTGGGGTAGGATCCATTCGATCTTCTCAAAAAGTTCGTCGGTATCGGCGGCCACATGCGTCACCATGGCGACGATAGCAGGAGTCCAGGCCGATCCGCCACTCTGCATCAGGAAACCGGGATAGTGCGCCAGCATCTCTACCTTTGGCGCGATCGCCAGCAATATCCCGTCGTCATCGTAGGCTGCGCCGTCCGAAATGACGACAATCCGATCACGCTGCTTTATGATGTTCATCGCAGTCATTGCGATCATCCTTCTTGTTGTCGTTAGAGGCCGCTTTCTTAGCCAGCATGTTGACCATAGGACCGACATTTGAACCGGCTGCAGCAGCGTTGAAGGCAGTCACCTGGCTGCCCATTGCCTTCCACGCGTCTTGGGCCTGTTTGAGCGCGGCCTCGGCATTGTGCGATTGACCGATCAGCCCGCCAATCGCGCCGACCACGCCGCCGATCGCAGCGCCGGCCGGGCCGAAGGTCGCGCCGGCAAGCGCACCGCCCAGCGCTCCCGTGAGTGGGTTGCCGGACGCATAGCCGCCAAGCCCTGCGCTCGCGATGCCCACAGCGCCTTGCGCAGAGTTGAGGCTCTGGTTGCCGAACAAGCTGCCGCCGTTGAGGAAGCGGGTAAGGTTCTGCGACGAAAGCTTGGCGATCAGGCTGGTTGCGGCACTCTCCAGCGACTTCATTGCGTCTTCGCCGCGAAGCAGCCCGCTAACTAATTCGTTGCCGAAGCTGGAGACGATCTCCTGGCCGGCCTTGAACGAATTGTTGAGCCGGATGTTCGCGGCCTCTGTCGAGTTGATGGCCGTGGTGACGTCCGGATAAACCTTCCGGAGCGTTTGCGCGATCTGCGCATCCTCCGGCGATAGACCCTGTGTGTCTTTGTCGAACTGGATTTGCGCTTTGATGTCAGCTAGAGCAGCAAGGCGTGTTCGAAGCGCAATCTCCTCCTTCAGACCGTCCAACTCCTCCTGGTTGACTTGGACGCCTGACTTTTTAGCGGCGCGTTCCGCGTCGTGCTGCAACTTCAACTTCAGCACCGCATCGCTGGTCTGGCCTGCGGTCTCTGCCTCCAATTTCAACTCTTCGATTCGATCGCGCGTTTTTTCGATCAGTTGCTGGTACGCGCTAATCTGCTCCGGCCTGATGTCGGGCAGACCTAGGATGCCACGCTCCTGGGTGCTAAGTGTGCCGCCTGCGATCGATTTGAGGGCGGCATTCACCTGTTCGAGTGAGTTCGCGAACTTTGCGGAACCCGCCGTTGCGGTGATAAGTCCGGCCGCGGCCTTCTGAAGCGACGGATCTGCAAGGGCGATACGCGCCACTTCGTCGTTAAAGGCTTTAACGTCAGGCGCGCCGGCCTTGTAGGACTGCTGAAGTGCGATAATGGCGTCTTCGAACGGTGCAAACTGGTCTTTGACAACGTTGGCACCCTTCGCACCGAACGCGCCAAATAGAGCGGTGCCGCCCAGATCGGCCGGCTTGGTCAAGGTTTGGATGGTCTTGCCGACTTCGTCACGCAGTTTGCTCTGTAGATCGATCTGCTGCTGCAATAGCTGAAGTTGGGTTACGTCTTTTGACTGATTATACCAGCGGGTAGTCGCCTTCGTGACCTCGTCATAGGAGGCCTTGATAACGCCGAGAAGCCGATCCTGCTCCTTGAACGTTTCTTCGACGGTGGGACCATCTTTTTTGACAATGTTGAAATATACTCCGGCTGCAGCGCCAAGCGCGAGAAATGCCGCAGCCGCCGTCCCGATTGGTCCGAGGAAACTTAGAATTCCGCGACCAATCGCAAGCAAAGAACCGCCCAAACCGCCAGACCCGCTCGATAGCGCCTGAGCGGCGGACGCGCCTTGCTGCGAAAGAATTGTCAATGCCGGCGCACCGGCTGCGACCTGTTCGAATGTCGCCTTGGCAGCGTGTCCCAGTTCAAGAAGCTGGGACCTGTTGAACCCGAGCGCGGTGTTGTTGTCGTTCGCGGCCTTGTTGAGTTCACTGTATCGCGCCTCGGCAGCCGCAAGCACGGCGGCGGCCCGTTCAGCCAGCGCCGGGTTTTGCGACAAAGCCGTATTCACAGTTCGCTGAATCTTGTCGAACGCCGATTGCTGTGCGGACAAGGTACTGAACCGGCGCTCCAAAGCCGCAAACTTTCCCTCGGCTGACAACGTCGCCTTTTCTGTTGACGATGAGGCGACAGTTACTCCATCGAAAGCGCCAGACAACTGCTTAAGCTTCGCTGTGCTCTCGTCAACGCCCTGAGTTGTGCTCTGGATCGTTAGCCGGCGGACTGCTTCGTTTGTGTCAGCCATTTAGATAATCCCCACGCCCAATTTGACTTTCAGCGCGCGTTTAACGGCCCCGCTGTAAGCCAGCGCTAATTCGTCGGAAAGATCGGGGATCTCCGCTTTGAACCGCAACATTGCGCTCTCCGTTTCGGTAGCGCACTGCTCGGCGATGACATCCATAAGCCAATTAGGCAGGCTACCTTCGCGCCTACACAATTTGTGTTCCAATATCAGCGGAGCGTAAAATCGATCGAACAGAACGTTCCCGTCTCTCTCACCGACTTCAGACATGAAATCTTGAGTGACTGAGTTTTCCGTCACTTGATCCTCCGTAAATTTGCAGGCGGCGAACTCTGACTCTCATCCGGTGCCGTATTGTTGCTGCCGGCGGGGTCCATGTTCATAGGCTGGAGATAGATGTCACCCTCTGGCCCGATCGGGTCCATGTCGATCAACCGGCGGATATCGTTGACCGACATCCAGCCCCACTGCCTCGCCAGCGCGAAAGCTTGATACTGCGCTTGAAGATTGGCGCGGACCACCGCAGCCGTATTTATTTTGAAGAATGGACGCTGCCGGCCAGCCGCAACGCGGTTCAAAAGTTTCCGGTTCGCCTCCTGCTCAATCCGGACCACCCAAGGCATGACGGACAACTGCAAGAAATTCAGGCCGGCCTGTTCGTAATTGGCAAAGGTCTGCTTGCTATTGTCGCCGATCATCTGAGGCGGGACACCGAACCACCGGCAAATGGTCTCGACACTGAATCGACGCTGCGCCAAAAATTCCGCGTCCTGTGGGGTGACGCCGATCTGTTTGAAATCGACGCCTTGATCGCCAATCATGATTTTGCCGGCCTTGCGCGGTCCGGAATACATCGCCTCGACCTCGGCGCGCAGCCGCTTCATTCCGCTTGGCTGTATGCCCGGCGAGACGGTGATGAGCCCCGAAGGGGCAGCCTGGTTCCGGATGAAGTTCGAAGCGTATCGGCCCTGAGCCAACGCCTCTCCGAGATCGTTCTTAGCGAGTGAGATAAGCGAAAAGCCGACCGTGCCCGCGCCCAGGCTGGGCCCCGCCAAATGAAATACATCTTCGGGCTGCAGCTCCACCTTGCCGCCGATCCCGTTGTGAACTTCATACAAAAGTGCGCCTGACACTTCGTCTCTGCACACCCGCACGCGCTCTGGATGGATGGGCCACAGGGCGACTGGACGATCCATCGTGTCGCGCTCAATTTCGGCGTAGCCGTTGCCGTGAAAGATTGCCGCCATCAGCAAGCTTTCTTTGAACGACACCGCCGACATTTCTGCATTGGGCTCGCGCTGGAGCATTTCGGCTACAGGATGGCCCGGCAAGTGCTGGTTTCCATCCGCTGATTCTGGTCCGCGTGGCGCTAAAACGTCCACCGGCAGGGCAGCAATGGTTTTCGAAATCAGAGAACCGCAGGCAAAGGCCACATCCTGGCCGAGCGCCGTTTGCTCAACGATTGGGATATCGGCTTCTGATCTGATGCCGAGCCCAATATACTGCGCGCGCTCATGCCGCTCCGGCGTGGTTTGTCGCTGTGCCAACATGCGATCAGCGATTAACCCTGCGAATTTGTCCATCAAGCCCATTGTTAGTATTCCTCGTCTAGGCCGAGCGTCGCTTCATATCGCTCGCGGTGCTTTTGCCACTCAGGATGGCTGGGATTTTTCAGAATTTCGTGGTCAACACCGTCGTCCTGGTCATCATCGCTGTCTGGCTTGTCGTCCCACAGCTCGTCGCGATCGAAGATCGATACCGATGATGGGCCAGCGGATGCCCGACCGATCGCTGCGGCCGCGGCCACAAGTAAATCGATCGCTCCTGTGCTTTTCGCTTTCGACATGAACAAAAGCCCCGTATCGCCGGACATAGGCACAGCGTTTTGCACGCACCACCGCAGCACCGGGTTGCCTCCGTGTCGGAAACGTCTCGCGATGATCGCTCGCTGCAACTCGGTGTAAAACGGACCCAGAATGATAGGCCGCTGCGGAACTTCCACGACTGGGAGTCCATCGGCCATCAGCTTGCCCATCAGTTTGGCCGCGAATTTAGCGTCGAAACAGAACTCGCGAACGTTAAACAGGGCGTGGATATCGCGCAGCTTCCGCTCGATTACGTCATCATCGATCAACTCGCCCGGAATAACGGTGAGGTATTTTTCTTCGCGCCACTTGAGCCACGGAACGTCCGGTTCTTCCTTTGATCGTCGCTGAAATGCAGCTTCAGGCAAGAAGGCATAGGACAGCACGCTGTAGCCGCCGTCATCGTCGCGAAAGGCGACCTCGATCGCGGTCAGGTCGTAGCTTTTTGACATATCGACGCCGACCCACGCGTCCTGCCCCTCGCGCGACGCGGGGTCGATCGCGGCACCGGCTTCGTCGTACACCGCCATCTCGACCCAATGTGCGGCGGAGCCGTCGGCCCAGATATTCAGGTGAGTTTGCTTAAACGCCTGCCGGAGCTGCGGAAGCTCGCGAGCCATGCGTGCTTCGTTGCGCAATTCCTCCAGATCTGGGAAGCCATCCGAAAGGCCCGGATTGACTGCGTGCCAAAGCGCCTCGTCATCCCACTCTGCGGCAGGATCGGCGGCGAACAAGATGGGCAAGAATGAAGGATCACGATCCGGTTCGAGCGCAATTCGCTGGGCATACTTGAAAAGCTCCCAGCAAACCCCCTCAGGACGCTCGCCTGCGGTCGTGATTATGATGGTGAGTGAACCTGGGGTCTTACTGGCACCGGTACGCAGGGCATTCCACAGCGCAAAGCCGCGCCAGACATGCAGCTCGTCCGCGATAATCAGATTCGGCGTTTTGCCGTGTTGAGCGTCGCCTTCGGCGCTGATCGCGACATAAACCGACCGACTTCGATGGTGTTCGATCCGATTTTTCGTATCTCGGACGCGGGTCGCAGCCACCAGGCGCGGGTCCGGCAAAATCATAGAGACGGACTCGTCAAACGCGAGGCGAGCCTGAGGGCGTTCCGAGGCTGCGACGACCACCTGACCACCAGGAGTTTGTGCTGGCCCGATGGTGTGGCCGAGCGCCAAGACTGAGGCGAGCGTCGTCTTTCGGGAACCACGGGGCAGCAATGCGAACACGGTCGAGACTTGGCGGCGTCCCGACCGATCCGATGGGCCATAAATCCGTTCGATTACGCGGCGCTGCCACCGATGCGGCAACGGCCGACGATCAGTGCCTGGTGTTTTCGGATGCTGAAGCAAGTCAGAGAACGCCAGCATTTGAGCGGCGCGGCCATGCGGGTCCGCGATCGCCGAATCGTCAAATACCCAAGAGGGCGTAAGGGTCGGCATCGCCGGCACCTCCCTTGGGCTGTTCCGACGCGTTGGTCCCGAAAATTCCGAGCTTTTTCGCCAATGAAATCGCGTTCTGGCTGGCCCGATTGCGGGCCGCGATGAGCGGATGTGGACGAGCATTGCCGTCAGCGCCTGTAATTGTCAGCCGCTTGGCGCGCGACAATTCGCGATCACATTCGGCAATTAGACTGCGCGCCCCGCAATAATCAGCCAGCATCGGCTCGTTTTCCGGCGTCAACGTCCCCTTTTTTTCGAGCAGAGCGAACAAGCGCTGCCATTCCGCTCGCGCTTCCTTCCTCAACCACTTTGGAGCCGTCCGCGTCGGCTTAGGCTTCGTCTTGGGCACGATCCGGAGTTTCACCACCTTGCCAGCCATCAGTAAAACCTCGGACCACTGTTCTTTTCTTCCAAATCCGGGGAAAAAAATCTCTCGGATGTCTTGCGTCGTGGACCCCGGTCGGTCCGGGCGTCCCTAAGATCAGTTTCTGATGTCCCCCCGGGGTGGGGAGCGGCGCTGGCAGCACGCCCGAACGCGCCTTCGAGACGTACCGCCTTGCGGCGGTTACAGATAAGGTTGAATGGCTGCCAATTGGCCCTCGACCAGAAGAGCTTCTTATCGCCCTTGTGAGCGACCTTGTGGTCCACCATGTCGGCGCTGCGACCGCAGCCGCAAGCACATAGCTCGTTGCCGGGCAATGCGAGGAAGGCCTTGCTCTCGCGCTCCCATTTGCTGTCGTAACCACGAGCGCGGGCGTTCGGCCGGCGGCGATCAACGGCAGCACGGTCCGCGCGATAGTGCTGGCAGGTCGTGCCGTATGGCACCACGCAACCGCACGACATGAGGCGAGGCGCGCGACCGTTCATGCGGTCTTCCTCGTTACCGTATAAGGGCCGTTGATCGGCGCGAAGCGAGCCCGCCGAGCGACGGGAAAGCGCGGCGCTTGATCGTGTAGGACCTGATGCACAAAGCCGAGCTGCAGAGCCTGTGCCGCATCCAGCTTGGTCTCACGTTCCACCCATTCGCGGACGATGTCCCAATCGTTACCGGTGCGAGCGGCAATGATCCGGACCATATGTCTCGTCTCATTAGCGACGTCGTCGGCTACGCGGCGGAGAGCGTCAGCATTGAATGCCTGACCGTGCAACGTTGTGATATACGGCTGATGCACCATGATCTGCGCATCGTGTTCAGCCGTCCGCGTATCGGCGGCGAGGAGCGGAATCACAGCAGCACTCAAGGCGCAACCTGCGATGTTGGCGGCAACGAATTGATCATGATCGCCAAGGGCGCGCCAAACACCCCAGGCAGCGTTGATGTCGCCGCCTTCGCTATCGATCTGTAAATCAATCGACTGTCCGGCCGCGGCCCTGATCTTCGACTCTAACGCTTCGCCTGTATCGAAAGTGATATCGCCACGGATCTCCAGCCGGCAGACGCGATCCCCTGGCGGCCGACTGCCAACCGGGATTGTCAGGGCCGGCTCTCCCATCGCCGCCATACTGGCGAGAGCGACGCGGGGCTTCCAGTAGCGGCAGACATCATTGAGGTCATCTCGATGCTGGCCTTCCACCCATGCCGCGGAGCCTCGGTCCCTAACGAAAGTGACGTCGGTTACCGTGGCGACCCCACCTCGCATTCTAAAATTAGCGCTTGCGGATATCTCGCCAGACCTGGCGGCCCGCTCGATCCGATAGTCGTTGACCCGCGCCACAGCCACGACGCGAGAGCCGTTATCGACGATCAAGACATCTCCGTCGATCACCTCGTTCCAGAGGTGAATGCGCGTGTTCGTGGCGGCGAACACGGCACCCGGCGTCACCTCGTCCGGCAGTTCAGCAATCGCGGTTACTCTCGCCATTCCGTTCCCTTGTGAATTGTTGCCCTGACCGGGAAGGAACCGGTCAGGGCGCCCATCGGTGCTTCGCCTTGCGGCTTAGCCCCGTTAGTACCCGTATTGATTCAGCGCAGCCCTGAGACTTTGCACGGCCCCGATCAACGCGGGCGCTCGGGCGACGGGCGTCTCGATTCCGCAATAAGTCGCAAAGGTGTGGACGTTCAGAATTGCCTTCGACAGCAAGTCGATCCGAGCGAGTTCAAGCTGCAGCATCTCCGTCGCCGCTGCGATCGGCACCGCGAGTTCTTCCCGGAACTTCGGCTGCCACTTTTGGCGCTCTTGATCGACAACCGCGCGCGCTGCCTTGATCCGCAGGTTGATTTCGTCGACCTTGGCTTGTGCCAACCTGCTGTCGGTGGACAGGCGCTGTGCGTCCCGCTCCCAATCCGCATGAAGGCACTGACCGCACTCCGCCGCCGCTTCCTGGTGCTCCTGGCGAAGCTTTCGCAGGTTCGTTTCGGCAAGCTGCAACGAAGCCGGCCGCACAGGCAGGTTGAGTTTCTCGCAAATTGCCATGACATCAGCGTTATCCGGCTCTTCGGCGGGCTGGCGTTTCATCGCAAACATCTCTCTCGTCCTCGGTTAGCGGTTTCCCGAAACTGCTGGTTCGAACACTGGCACATCGGAATTTTCATTTCGGCGACGCGTCGCTTTTGCTGGGATGCCAAGTTCGTCGCGGACGATCGCGGCAATTGCGGCATGGATGGCCGGTATGCTTTCAGCATCCCATTGCTGAAGCTTGCCGGCGTCCACGAGTAAGTCGCCGATCATGCCTAGGCGCTCAGCCCGAAAGCCCAAGATTGCGCCGTCGACGTCTTTGAGGGCCTTGCAGCGCGCGTCCCGTGCCTGTTTGAGTTGCCGAGCCCGGTCTTGGGTCATTCCGCCCAACCTGCATCTTTCTTCGGCATGGAGCGCAGTCCGGGCAGCTCGTTCAGCCGCTTCCGCATACCTTCGGCAGCCTCATCGCTGATCGATACCGTAGCGTTCCGACGCCGGGCCTCGGCAACCACTTCGCCCGGGAGCCAGTTCGTGTTGTCGGCGTTGGTGAGTTGCCTCCGGGCGATGACGACCAATCGCTCAAAGTTGTTCGTGATCCGCGCTCGGGCCTCTTCAACAGCCGACTTGGCTGCAGCTAAACGCTCGCCGAATAGGCGAATGGACTCAATTTCAGTTTGAAGCTGCATCGTTTCTCTCGCCAAAACATCGAGAACTTCAGCGATTGCCGGCACAAACGTGCTGTTGCGCCGAAGCTTGCGGCAGGCATTGACCAGCGCCGCTATAGGCGGCCGTTCGCCGGCGACATCCTCGGCCAGCGCCACGCCGTAGATCGACAGGTCGGCTTTTGACGCATTGGGATAACTGCCGATCAAAATCTGTAATTGTCGCTTCAATTCTTGAGATTCTGCCGGCCGGCATTCCTTGGCAATTTCGTCCGCCAGATCCGACAGCCCCGACACGGCGTCGGCAGCGGCGATGACGTCATCAAACCGGCTTAGAAATTGTTGAGACCGCGCTGTCGTCGCCTCGATCGACAACGATCGGAGCGCCTCCGAAAGGCGACAAACATTGCTCCGTTCGGACGTGGTCCCCACGGCATTTTGGGTGATGACGCGAAGCAGGTTGCTCATAGGTCTAGCCCCTCGATCGCCGCGATAGCCGACATGGCACCCATCGGTCGGGCGCTCGATTTGCTTCGCTGTTTGAGGCATTGGGTGATGAACGGGACGGGGTCCACCACGCCTTCTCGCTGGGCCCGCGATACCGCGTCGATGACTTCGCCGTGGGTGTAGGTCTTGCACCACCGGCCCAGCATCCGCCGCGCGGCGTCAGGAGTGAGTTCCGCGGCTCGCTGCAAGAACTTCCGGCAATCGCTGAAAACTACACCGGCCGGCGTCTGGCCGTCTGGCTCAGGTATCCTCAGGGACTGCACTGCTACCGCCTTCGCGGACCTCGAAAGCGAAACCACATTGCTGCCGGAAGGCGCGCGAACATCGCCGGTCCCTTCAGGGACCGGAATAATCTTATTAACTTCTAGGTTTTCTTCTCCTATTTGCGTCGATTTTGAATCATGGGGTGCGTCGCTCGGTGCGTCGGTTGCTGCGTCGCTTGGTGCGTCTGTAGACAGCTTTTCAGATGGTGACGATTTGTTAAATTCGTCGTAGTTCCTGATAGTTATAACGGTTACGTCTCGCGTAGATACTGCGTCGATTAGTGCGTCGCTCGGTGAGTCGCTCGGTGCGCCGATTGCTGCGTCGCTGCTGCGTCGCTTGGAAATGCGATCTAGAAAGCGCCTAACCCGCGCTTCCGACCACTGCCAGCGCGCCGCCATGAAACGCATCGACGCGGCGAATTGACCTCGTTGAAGATCGACAACGGCGCGTCCGATGCGGTCTTGGCGCGGCTTCCAGGCCGCAGCCGCCACAAGGTAGAGAAATGCTTCCCGTTGGGAGAATGGCTCCAGCGGGAACGCCTTATCGTCGAAAATGCCTCTCGGCATCGCGACGTATCCGCGCGACTTTTCGGTGCTCATCCTCGCACCGCCTTTCGCGCCAAAGCGGCGCGCATTGCGGCGGCGAGGGCGGTCTCGCCTTGTTCGGCGGCCTCGGTTTTGGTATCATGTTGGTCTACATTGATGATGCGATGGGCCCTGCAGTTTGCCGCTGCGGGGCTTCGCATTTTGAGAGCCGTGACGGGATCTGTTGCCCGCTCAGCGCTCAGGTTTTCGTCGATAAAAATCACTCTTCGATCTCCTATGTTGAGGGGACCGAATGCCTTTGAAATCAATGGGTAACGGGTAAGAGCTGGTTAAGGAAAACAAGCCGTGAAGGCATGGTGCGGCTTTTGCTGGTATCGGGCGCGCGCCCCGCTGGTGTCGGCGGAGCCACAGTGGTCCGGCCAGTAGCAGCCCGGGGGCGGGGATTAAGATGCCGTTAACCATACGTCGTTCTTAATGATGGCATGTCGCCGGCCAAATCATGTCCGCGCGGCAACCAGAGAGAACCAACATGGGTACCATCATTGAATTCCCGGCAGATGCGGCAACGCGGCGGCTGGGCTCAAGCATGGATGGCGCTCCACGCGATGGCTTGGGAACCGTACTGATCCTCCCCGTTGTCCGCATCGAACGCGACGCCGATGAAACCGGCGACGGTCGTGGACCGGAAGAAGGTACAGCCCCCGGCCGCCGTCGCCGTCGGCGCCCCTGACAACGGACGTTTGGAATGCCGGAGCTTCACTTCCCGACCCGGACCGCCGGGGTTCGGTTACTCCCGGCTCTTACGCTCCTTTTGGTGAGCGCGGCTCTTGCCGGCTGCAGCGGCGGTGACTTCGGCCGCACCCGCAGCGACTTCCGCAATGACGACATGCATCGCTGGCTCGGCACTGAGGCGACCGGCAGCGTCGGCCTGAGCGCATCGCAGTTCCAGCTCACCGAAAACGAACGCCAGCTTCGCGACCTCGCTTATCCCCTGATCGAACCGCCGCATTCGCGGCCGGCCTGGAAGAGCGTGTTCGGCGATTACCAGCCGCTACCCTCGCCATGGCGGCAGAAGGTCATATTCGACCGCACCACCTACGGTCGCGCCCTGATCGACGAGCCGCACCGTTCGCACACCTCGCGCTATCAGCAGCTGATGGAGGACGTTCGCAACGACATTACCCGTTTCGAACCGTTCTTTTCTTCCGCCGTTCGCGTCATCGATCTCGATCGCAAGCGCAATGCCAGCCTGAAGATGGTGTCGGAACTGTCGCCGCGCGAACAGGCCGATGCGGTCGCCCGCATGGAAGAGAACACGCTGATCGTGCAATGGGTCCAGCAATGCCTGGAGCGGCGGATCTCGTCCTATCGCTGGGCGCTGGAACGGCTGGTGATCCAGGCGCCCGATAATATTGCCGCCGATGCCGACCGATTGATCGGCGAACTCGCAGCCCAGACCGCCAATCCGCCGGTAGCCGCCCAACCCGTGATCGGACGCGCGGTGACGGTGAAGGGCTAACGCCCGGCTTTGCCCGCCGCTTTGGTCCGGCCGGCCTTGAGACTGGCTTTGGGCCGCCGGGGCTGCAGCTTCGCAATAAAACCCTGCAGCGCCTCGGGGAGGGGCCGCGCGGCGCTGTAGGCGAGGCCGACCTCGCGCTTCACATCGACTTCGATCTCGCGCACAGCGACGTCAGAGCGCCCCCGCGCCACGCCTTCCGGGACAATGGCGATGCCGACGCCGGCCGCCACCAGCGCCATTGCCCAGTCTTCCGATTCCGCGATCGCCGCGGACCGGCGTCGCGTCGACGCGGTGCGGCCGAAGAATTCGCTCTGCTCGCAATGGCAGCGGTCGATCATGGCTGTGCCGGCCAGATCGGACGTGCGCAGCCGTTCCTTCAGCGTCAACGGATGTGAGGGCGGCAACGCTGCGACATAGCGCTCGACCCAGAGCGGAATGAAGTTTTCACCTGCCTTCAGGATGTTCTTCGAGATGATCCGCGCGTCCGCCGCCTCGTTGATGCCGACCAGACGGAGCGCGATGTCGGACGTGCCGGTCAACGGCTTCAGCAGGGCGACGGTCCTGGGCATGTCGAGCGTGCGCATCAGGCCGAGCGTTAGCGTCGCCTGCTTCGATGGTTTCCGGAACAGGTTCCGGGCGGCATCGGCCTCGTCGATGATGCGGCGCGCCACCGTGTGAAATTGCTCGGCCGCCGAGGTCGGCGACATTCCCTTCTTGTGGCGGACGAACAGCGTGGCGCCGAGCTCGGCTTCCAGGTTGGTGATCGCGGCCGAGATCGAAGGCTGCGAGATGAAGCAGCGTTTTGCGGCCGCCGTCAGGTTGCGCTCGGCGAACACGGCTGCGAAGTAGCGGAGCTCACGGATATCCATAGGCATACCCTATTGATACTATCAGATATCAATATTTTACCTATGATAAAGCGAATGGCAAGCTGGACGCATGATTGCAAGGGAGTTCGTCATGCGCGTCCATCATCTCAACACCGGCACCATGTGCCCGATCGGCCGGCGGCTGGTGAACGGCACCGGCAGCGTCTTTCAGCGGGCGCGGATGGTGTGCCACTGCCTGCTGATCGAGACCAATGACGGGCTGGCGCTGGTCGATACCGGCATCGGGCTCGGCGACATCGCCGATCCGCCGCGGCTCGGACCGAAATGGGTGCGACAGACCAAGCCGCGGCTCGAACCTGCCGAGACCGCCGTTCAGCAGGTGAAGGCGCTCGGCTATGCACCGTCGGACGTGCGGCATCTGTTGCTGACACATCTCGACCGCGATCATGCCGGCGGCATTCCGGATTTCCCCGCCGCCAGGGTGTACGTGCATCAGCGCGAATACGACATGGCGGTGAAGCAGGTCGGTGCGCCGCGGGGCCGCTACATCGTCGACCAATGGAAGCACGGTCCGCAATGGTCGTTCTACGGGGAGGGCGGCGAAGACTGGTTCGGCTTCAAGGGCGTCCGCGCGCTCGGCGATCGCGAGCCGGATGTGCTGATGATCCCGCTGCCCGGTCATACGCTTGGGCATTGTGGCATCGCTGTGCGCACAAAGGACAAGTGGCTGTTACACGCCGGCGACGCCTATTTCTTCCACCGCCAGATCGATGCCCGGCCGAAGATGCCGCTGGTGCTCGGCGTGTTCCAACGCCGCGCCGATATGGATCGCGCCATGCGCCTTGAAAACCAGGAACGGCTGCGGGCGTTGAAGGCAGCGCATGGCGACACCGTGACGATCTTCAGCAGCCACGATCCCGTGGACTACGATCGGTGCCGCTGCGGCTTGCCGCACTAAATTTCAGCGCTTGGATTTCGTCGCTGGAGCAGGCGGGGGCGCGGGCTCGGGCTGCTTGACCGGCGGCGCCGGGGCATCGACCTGCACGGCGCAGCGCGCGGCGGAGAGCGAGGCTTGCGCCTGCGGCATCAGGCCGGGCTCGGGAGCGAGCGCCTTCAGCAGGATCAGCCCGGTCGCCGTCGGCGAGTCGATGATCAGCCGGTCGGCGGCGGTGATTTCCTCGTCCTCGGGCAGCTCGTTGTGCTGGGCTTCGGTCATCAGGTCGAGTTCGATCACCTTGCGGCCGGCCGAGCGATCGTTGATGGCGTAATAGGCGACTTCGTTGCGGGTGTAGAACGACACTGACGTATAGGCCTGGCTCACCGGCACCGTCAGCTTGATCGGTCCGCCCGAGAGATCGTAACGGCAGATCGCCATCGCGAACGCCGGGTCCATGAACGGCATCGGCGAATTGGCGGGATCGGCAAGCGGCAACTGCGTCACCGCATTGAGCTTGGTGGTCGGCGTCAGCCGCGAATAGGCGTCCTGCGAGGCGATGCGCGGTAGCGCCAATACGCTGACGAGATGCACGACGCCGCCGAGCAGCACGCCTGCAATGATCGTGAACAGCAGGCGGATCATGGGCAGCCCACCGTTGATATCGAGGGCATCGGCGCGTCGCGCTGGGTGCGTGTCGCAACGCCTACCGGCGTATCGTACAGCCGCAGCATCAGCGCGTAGCGCTCGATGCCGCCGGTCGGCAGCCAGTTGCCGGCGCGCGATCGCGCCGCAACGCGGATTTCGAACAGTCCGTCGGAGCCGCGAACGATTTCCTGGCTGGTGAAGCCGTAGCGCTGCAGCGAATTACCGACCAGATGTCCCTTGCGGTCGAACAGCGTCAGGGTCCAGAACCGCGCCGCAGGCGTCACGCCGCTGACGACGACGTCGCAGCGGCCGTCGAGCGGTTTCTTCTTGTCGTCGGTGGTCGCCGAAAAGGCGATGCCGTCGCCGGTGCCGATCGGCAGTTCGCCGCTGCGCGCGATCGAGGCGCGCGAATAGGGATCGACGTCGGCGGTGCCGCTCTTCGGCCGCGCCGTCCAGGCGCCGATCGTGAGCGTGCCGATCTCGGTGCCGCGCGTTGCCGTCAGGTAGGTCGAGCCGAGGCCGACGACGGTGGCCAGGATCAGCGCCAGCAAGGTGATGAAGATCAACCGCATGAAACCGTGCTCGAAACTGTCAGCAACGCAGACTTCGGAAGCGGAGTTCGACGCTCGTTTTGTTTACGCATGATCTGGCCGGAAAACCGGCTTCCACTTTTCCCGATCATGCGGTCAGTTCTTCCGCTGCGCCGGCGGAGCCTGTTCGCCGGCCGCGGCGACATAGTTCTCCGGGAACGCCAGCGCGCTGGAAGAGGCCGGCTTGGTCGGCGAAGCCGGTTCGTTGGCCGAACCCTTGCCTGCAGTCTTGCCGGCATCGTCGAGCAGTTTCTCCACCCGCACCAGGATATCGGCACCGCGCCGGGTCAGCACCGGCGGCGGTCCCGGTTTGGTCTCCAGCACCCGCGGCGGCGCGCCATTGGCGGCGACGTTGGCGGCAACGGGAGCTGGCGGCAATTTCGTGCCCATGCCGATGCCGGCGATTTCCTTCACTTCGACGCCCTGATGCGCGACCACCATGATGTCGTGCCAGGTCTGCGCCGGCAGCGAGCCGCCGGTCATGCGGTTGGTCGGCGAATAGTCGTCGTTGCCGTACCACACCGCGCAGGTGAAGTTGCCGGTGTAGCCGACGAACCAGGCGTCGCGATAAGCATTGGTGGTGCCGGTCTTGCCGGCGGTCGGAATGCCGTCGAGCGCGGCGCGTCGCGCGGTGCCTTCACTGACGACGTGGCTCATCATGCCGGCCATGTCGGCGGCAACGGACGCCGGGATCGCCTGCAGCGGCTTCCTGCCGTCGCGGTCGAAGCGCCAGACCAGGTCGCCGGCGCCGGTGCGCACTTCCAGCACCGCGTGCGGCTTGACCGACTTGCCCTTGTTCGGGAAGGTCGCATAGGCGACTGCGTGTTCGAGCACGGTGACTTCGTCGGAGCCGATCGGCATCGATGGCGTATCCGGCAGCGGCGCGGTGAGGCCGAAGCGGCGCGCCACTTCGACGATCTTGACGCGGCCGGCCTTGGCCGGGTTCGGCGACTTGCCACCGAGTGCAATCGACAGCTTGACCGGCACGACGTTGATCGATCGGGTGATCGCCTGCGTCAGCGTCACCGAGCCGGAGTAGGAGTGGCCATAGTTCTGCGGGCACCAGTTGCCGATGCAGACCGGACCGTCGACCACGATCGAGGTCGGCTTGAAGCCGTTCAGCAGCGCCGTGGTGTAGACATACGGCTTGAACGACGAACCCGGCTGCCGGTAGGCGTCGGTGGCGCGGTTGAACTGGCTGGCGCCGTAGTCGCGGCCGCCGACCATGGCGCGGACGCCGCCGTCGAGATCGGCGACGACGGTGGACGCCTGGGTCGCGTGATAGTCGCGGCCGAACTGGCGCAACTGGTTTTCGATCGCTTCCTCGGCGGCGCGCTGCACGTTCATGTCGATCGAGGTGCGGACCACGAACACGCGTTCTGTGTAGGATTTCGGGAAAGTGTCGACCAGCTTGCGCATCTCGTCGAAGGCGTAGTCGAGATAGTAGTTCGGCGAAGCCTCGTCGCGGCGGTCGACGGCGACGGCGGGATTGCGTCGGGCGCCGAACACCTGACCCTCGGTCATGAAGCCGGCATCGACCAGGTTGTCGAGCACCACGTTGGCGCGGGCGCGCGCGGCGGGCAGGTTGATATGCGGGGCGTATTTGGTCGGCGCCTTGAACAGGCCGGCCAGCATGGCGGACTCGGCGAGGTTCACGTCGCGCGCCGACTTGTTGAAATAGAAGTGCGCGGCGCCGTCGACGCCGAAGGTGCCGCCGCCCATATAGGCGCGATCGAGATACAGCTTGAGGATCTCGTTCTTGGTCAGGCGGGTTTCCAGCCAGACCGCCAGGAAGGCTTCCTTGACCTTGCGCTCGATGGTGCGCTCGTTGTTGAGGAACAGGTTCTTGGCGAGCTGTTGCGTGATCGACGAGCCGCCCTGGCGGACGCCGCCGGCCTGCGCGTTGGTGACGAGCGCGCGCGCGAGGCCCGGAAAGTCGATGCCGAAATGGTCGTAGAAGCGGCGGTCTTCGGTCGCCAGCGTCGCCTTGATCAGGTTGTCCGGAAAGTCTTCCAGCGGAATCGAGTCGTTGTGCTTGATGCCGCGGCTTCCGATCGGCGTGCCGTAGCGGTCGAGAAACGTCACCGCGAGATCGGACTTCTTCAGCCAGTCGTCATCGGAGGTTTCGCGAAACGCCGGAATCGCCAGCGTCAGCATCAGGATCATTCCGCCGAGGCCGATGGTGGCGGCTTCCGACAGCGGCTCGATGAAGACCCAGCGCTTCCAGCGGCCGACATAAAAGCGGTCCATGAAGGTGGAGTAGCGCTCGTAGAGCTCGCGCAGGCCCTTGCCCGACGAGAACAGCGTCGAGTCGATACGCGCATCCAGATCCAGGAAGAAGTTCCGGACCTTCTGCTTCCAGTGTGGAGGTACGATCTGGCGCACCGGGACCCTTCGAAAACGCTTCCGCACCCGGCCGGGCGCTGTCGAGACGTCATGCTTCGATGTTGCGGCAAACCCAAGGCGCTTTTACGGCTCGCACGGCGCACTGGGGACTCGCGGCTGTTCTATCCGAGCAGCCACCATAAACCAATGCTCTCGCTCACCATTTTCAAGGTCAGGACTAACGCTGCCCCCGGTTTTAATGTGGCCCGGCACCGCCCCGCTTGCGCCGGGGGGCGCCTAGCTCCTAGAAGGCTGCAGCCGAACCGCACCGGACATCGCCCCGTTTCATGACCGCACCGCCCAAGCGCCCCTCAGGCCAGGAGGGATTCTTCTGGAAAACCAAGACGTTGGAGGAGATGTCCAGCGCCGAATGGGAAAGCCTGTGTGACGGCTGCGCGCGCTGCTGCCTGGAAAAGCTCGAGGACGAGGATACCGGCAAGATCTATTTCACCCACGTCTCCTGCAAATTGCTCGATTCGGGCTCCTGCGGCTGCAAGGACTACCCGAACCGGTCCGACAAGGTTCCGGACTGCGTCCGCCTGACGCCCGAAAACGTCCGCACCCTGAACTGGCTGCCGCCGAGCTGCGGCTACAAGCTGGTCGCCGAGGGGCGCGATCTCTACTGGTGGCACCCGCTGATCTCGGGCGATCCCGACACCGTGCACGAGGCCGGCGTTTCCGTGCGCGGCCGGGTGCAGGGAACCGAGAACGAGATCGCGGACGAGGATCTGGAAGATCACATCGTGCAGTGGCCGGCGCTATTGCCCCGGCGGGCGAAACTGAAGAGGCGGCCGAAGGCGTGAGTTCAAAGCGCGGCGCAAGTGCCTGAATTTGAACCGCTTGCGGCCGTTAATTGATCACATAAGCGCGAACAGGACGCTGCGGGATGCACCCATGCGCCCGGGGTGCTGCCCGGCGTGTGGTTTCTCCCGTAGACAGGGCGGCAAATAGCGATTCCATTCCGGCCATTAATGCCGAGTAGAAGAATATTACGCCCGATATGAACAAGTTCGAACGGCAGGACTCTGCCGACCAGACGACATTGCCTGACGAGTTGGCCCGCGAGCTCTCGCACATCACGACCGAAGTGATCGAGGTCTCCGATGCGCCGTCACTGGCGCCGCGCGCGCCGCTGACCCAGGATGAAGTCCGCACCATCCTGATGAGCCTGCTGCTGACGATGTTCCTGGCCGCCCTCGACCAGACCATCGTCGCGACCGCGCTGCCGACGATCGGCAGGCAATTCAACGACGTCAGCAATCTCTCGTGGGTGATCACGGCCTATCTGCTGGCCTCGACCGCGGTGGCGCCGGTGTTCGGTACGCTCAGCGACATCTACGGCCGCCGCGTCATGATCACGGTTTCTCTCACACTGTTTATCGCGGGCTCGATCCTTTGCGCGGTGGCGCCCAACATGCCGGTATTGATTTTGGCGCGCGGGCTGCAGGGGCTCGGCGGCGGCGGCATCATGCCTGTGGTGCAGACGGTGATCTCCGACGTGGTCAGCCCACGCGAGCGCGGCCAGTACCAGGCTTACTTCTCCGGCGTGTGGATGGCGGCCGGCCTGCTCGGGCCGGTGCTGGGCGGTGTGTTCGCCGAACATCTGCACTGGTCGATGATCTTCTGGATCAACGTGCCGCTCGCGCTCGGCGCGCTGGCGCTGTTGCTGCCGAAGATGGGCAAGATTCCGGTGTTCCACCGCAAGCGCAAGGTCGACTGGCTCGGCGGCGTGCTGCTGATGGGCTCGGCCGTCGTGATCATGCTGGTGCTGACCTGGGGCGGCAACCGCTATCTCTGGCTCTCGCCGGTCATCCTTTCCATGGTCGGCGCCTCCGTGGCGCTGGCGTTCGCGTTTGTCTGGCATGCGAACAAGGCCGACGAGCCGTTCCTGCCGCTGTCGCTGATGCGCGGGCCGATCGCGCCGTTCGCCATGACCGCCGGCGGCTGCGCGCTCGGCGCCATCACCGGTCTGACCGTTCAACTGCCGCTCTATTACGAGGTGGTCTACCACCTCAGCGCCAGCGAGGCCGGCCTCGCGCTGATTCCGATTGCTGCGATCTCGACCTGCGGTGCGGCGATTGCCGGCAAGACCATGTCGCGGGCCAGGCACTACAAGCGCGTCGCCGTGTTCGGAACCTCGATGGCGGTGGTGTTCGGTATCGTGCTGACGGTGACGACGCTGCCGCTGTGGGGATTTCTGGTCATCCTGGCGCTGTTTGCGCTGGGCCTCGGTACGACGTTCCCGGTCAGCGTGGTGTCGCTGCAGAATTCGGTGGCGCGCGCGCAGATCGGCACCGTGACGGGGGCGATGAACTTCTTCCGCTCGATGATGTCGTCGTTCACCGTCGCGGCCTTTGCCGCGATCCTGCTGATGGCGCTGGGGGCTGATATCCCGCTCGTCGGCGAGCATCATGGACCGGTCGGTTCGATCCCCGTCGCCGACATGATCACGGCGTTCCGCTACGTGTTCGGCGCCGCTACCGTGCTGCTCGCCACCGCCGCGCTCTGCATGATCGCGATGGAAGAGCGGCCGCTGGCCGGTCCAAATCATCCGCCGGCCGAGATGGCCGAATAGGCCGGCCGGCGTCAGTTCGCCGCTTCCAGCCGCATGTCGATCTCCTCGCGCAGCAGCGCGAAGTCGATCGGTTTGGTCAGCAATCCCGTCGCGCCGCTTTCGATCGCCTTGCGCTTGGTATCGGCATCGCCATAGGCGGTGATCATGATCACGGGTACGTCGGGCCGCATCGCCTTGACCTTCGGCAGCATTTCGAGCCCGGTCATCCCGGGCATGTTGATGTCGGACAGGATCAGGATCAGCGACTGTCCGCTGCTCGCGGCGATGCGCGACAGTGCATCGGCCGCCGAATTGGCAAAATCCATCGCGAAACGCTGCGCGCGCAAATCCTTGCGGAATTGCTAGCGAAACAACGCCTCGACGTCGGGCTCGTCGTCGACCACGAGTACCAGAATATTCACGTCAGCCTCTGTTCTTGTTGGGAGAATTGCCGGTTCGCGGCAACACGATCCGGAATTCGGTGAACCGGCCGGGCTCCGTCTCGACCTCGATGATGCCGCCATGTTGTTTCACGATGATGTCGTGGCTCATCGACAGGCCAAGCCCGGTGCCTTCGCCGGCCGGCTTGGTCGTGAAGAACGGGTTGAACATCTTGTCCCTGACCTCGGCTGGAATGCCGGTGCCGTTGTCGCGGATGCGGATCTCGATGCTGTCGCCGAGATTGCGCGTCATGGCCAAGAGCTGCGGATCGTAGCCGGGGTCGCCGAATTCCGATTTGCGCTTGGCCACGGCGTAAAAGCCGTTGGAGACCAGATTGAGGAATACGCGGGTGATTTCCTGCGGAAACACCTCGGCGGTGCCGGCGGCGGGATCGAAGTCGCGCTTGAGCGTCACGTTGAACTCGGGCTTTTCGGCGCGTGCGCCGTGATAGGCGAGGTTGAGGCTTTCATCGATCAGTGCATTGATGTCGGCGGGCCGGTGATCGCCGGAGCCCTCGCGCGAGTGCAGCAGCATGTTCTTGACGATGGAGTCCGCGCGCTTGCCGTGCTGCACCACCTTTTCGAGGTTGTTCTTCAGTAATCCGGTCAGTTCGCCGACTTCCTCGCGGGTCTTGTCGTCGAGCGCGGCCGGCCGCAGCACGTCGTTCAATTCGTCGGTCAATTCAGCGGATAGCGCCGCGAAATTATTGACGAAGTTGAGCGGGTTTTTGATCTCGTGCGCGATACCCGCGGTGAGCTGGCCGAGGGAAGCGAGTTTCTCGGTCTGCACCAGGCGGTCTTGTGCGGAACGCAAATCATCGAGTGACGCGGCGAGTTCTCTTGTGCGTTGCTGCACCTGTTCGAACAGGCGGACGTTGCCGATCGCAATCACCGCCTGGTCGGCGAAGGTCTGCAGCAGGTCAATCTGCTTGTCGCTGAACGGGTGAACCTCGGTGCGGCGAAGCACGATGGCGAGA
>Ga0209023_10001030_pt1 | contig 39121 bp, 26 predicted proteins | sample LakOneMetagenome_FD_187468 | JGI IMG/M metagenome (GOLD analysis project Ga0209023, IMG submission 187468) | Freshwater and sediment microbial communities from Lake Erie, Canada (SPAdes) (version 2) | ecosystem: Environmental > Aquatic > Freshwater > Lentic | place: Lake Erie, Canada...
CCGGGATCGGCTCGATGCCGGCGCTGGTGCCGCCGCAGATGATCGAGATCGAGGCGGTCGGGGCGATGGCCAGCTTGTGCGAGAAGCGCTCGACCGAGCCACGATCGGCGGCGTCCGGGCACGGGCCCTTCTCCTCGCCCAGCGCGATCGAGGCCTTGTCGGCCTCGCGGCGCAGGTGCTTGAACATCCGCATGTTCCAGCTCTTGGCCAGGGCGCTCTCGAACGGCACGTTCTGGCTCTGCAGGAAGCTGTGGAAGCCCATCAGGCCCAGGCCCACCGAACGCTCGCGCATGGCGGCGTAGGCGGCCGTGGCGGCCGCGTCGGGCGCGCGGTCGATGAAGTCCTGCAGGACGTTGTCGAGGAAGCGCATGACGTCCTCGATGAACGTCGGGTGGTCGCGCCACTCCAGATAGGTCTCGGCGTTGACCGACGACAGGCAGCAGACCGCGGTGCGCTCCTGGCCCAGGTGGTCGGTGCCGGTGTGCAGCATGATCTCGCTGCACAGGTTCGACTGGCGCACCTTCAGGCCCAGCTCGCGCTGGAACGAGGGCATGGCGCGGTTCACCGTGTCGGAGAAGATCAGGTAGGGCTCGCCGGTCTGCAGGCGCAGCTCCAGCACCTTCTGCCACAGGGCGCGGGCGTCGACTTCGCGCAGGACCTCGTTGGTCTTGGGCGAGCGCAGGCCGAACTTGGTCCCGTCGCGCACGGCGTGCATGAACTCGTCGGTGATCGACAGGCCGTGGTGCAGGTTCAGGGACTTGCGGTTGAAGTCGCCCGACGGCTTGCGGATCTCGAGGAACTCTTCGATTTCCGGGTGGTGGATGTCGAGATAGACGGCGGCCGAGCCGCGGCGCAGCGAACCCTGCGAGATGGCGAGGGTCAGCGAGTCCATCACGCGGATGAAGGGGATGATGCCCGAGGTCTGGCCCTGGCCCTTGACCTTCTCACCGATGGAGCGGACGCCGCCCCAGTAGGTGCCGATGCCGCCGCCATTGGCCGCCAGCCATACGTTCTCGTTCCAGACGCCCAGGATGCCGTCCAGGCTGTCGTTGACGGCGTTGAGGAAGCAGCTGATCGGCAGGCCGCGATCGGCGCCGCCGTTCGACAGCACCGGGGTGGCCGGCATGAACCACAGGCGGCTCATATAGTCGTAGACGCGCTGGGCGTGGTCGGCGTCGTCGGCGAAGGCCGTCGACACGCGGGCGAACATGTCCTGATAGGACTCGCCCGGCAGCAGGTAGCGGTCTTCCAGGGTGGTCTTGCCGAAGTCGGTCAGCAGGGCGTCGCGCGAGCGATCGACCTCGACCTTCTGCACCAGCGCCAGCTGCGGGCGCTTGGCGGGCTTGATCGCCGCCAGGCGGGCTTCGTTCCGAACGCTCGTCTTCGCCGCTTCACTGCCGTTCATGACCAAATCCATTGCTCAATCAGCGTGTTCCGGAGAAGGGAATACCCCGGCTCAGCCGCTATATCTTGTGGCTGAGGAGCCCCCTCAACCCACATATGGGGCCATACTGGTGAATGACTCGTCAACGGCCCGGCCGCGAGTTTTTCGTTAACAACCTGTGAACGGCGCCAACTTGCATAGGCAGGACAAGGGGTTGCCTAGGCGAAGTTTTTTCACCCGCGACAGGACGCCGCAAGGCGGCTCCAGACATCCGCCCCCGGACAACGTCGTTCGTTAACAGGACAACCACAAGGGATAGTGGTCGGCAGTGGACGGCGCCCGCAAGGTCGCCTCCTGCGCGACGGCGACGCAAGCCCCGGAAACCGGGCCTTCCGACTGGATGTGGGGTCCGGAGGCTCCATCACCAAGCGTCACCGAAGGGCGCTTGGGGTCCAGACATAGAGAAAGGGCCCGGCGTCGCCGCCGGGCCCTCCCAAGTCTTCAGTCGATTCGATCTTAGAAGTTGATCGAGATCGTGGAACGGCGGTTCAGCGGTTCCTTCACACCGTCGCCGGTAGCGACGGCCGGAGCGCTTTCACCCTTCCAGTCGACGCCGAGCACGGCAGCCGGGACGCCTTGCGAGACCAGGGCGTCAGCGACGGCCTTGGCGCGGCGTTCCGAGAGCTTCACGTTGTACTTCGGCGAGCCCGACGTATCGGTGTGGCCGACGACAACGATCTTGGTCGCGTGACCGTCGTTCGAGTACTTCGCAGCTTCCGTGACCACCGATTGAGCTTCCGGCGTCAGGACCGATTGGTCGAACGGGAAGTACACGATGAACTCGCGGGCCTCATACTGCGGCGGCGGCGGAGGCGGCGGCGGCGGGGGAGGCGGCGGAGGCGGAGGCGGGGGCGGAGGCGGCGGCGGCGGCGGCGGCGGCGGGGGCGGCGGCGACGCGAACGAGTAGCGCAGACCCACGGTCAGCGACTGGTCCTTGTACTGGCCCTTGAAGGCGCCCGGCTGGATGAAGTTCGTGCCGGTCGTCTTCCACTGCAGGTCCGCACCGGTGATGTAGCGGTAGGTGAAGTCGATCTTCAGCTTTTCGGTCGCCTTGACCGAAGCGCCGGCCAGGGCCTGGTAGGCGAAACCAACGTCGTGGTCGTCAGCCGACAGGTTCTGGATGGCGGGGTTGGTCAGACCGCTGGCGGTCGGCAGGCCCGGAACGAACGGAACGTCCGAGAACTGACCCAGGGCCTTGACGTCCAGGCGGTTGACGCCAACGCCGAGGCCGACGAAGGGGTTCAGCCAGGCGTCCGGAGCGAAGTCATAAATGACGTTCGCCATCAGGGTCCACGAGTCGATCGAGCCGCTCGGGCTGCCGCAGGTCGGGGCGGCGGCGGTGCGGGTCACGCCGGGGGTGCAGAGACCGATCGGGTGACGGGCGGCCGGGCCGCGGGCGCTCAGCAGGTCGCCGGGGCGATAGCCGCCTTCGACTTCAGCGCGAACGTGCGGGTTGAATTGATAGCCAAGACGCACAAAACCGGTCCAGTCCTTCTCGGACTTCCACGACCAGTGAGCATACTCGCCGTCCGGCAGAGTCTGGTTCGATTGCGTCTTGATGGTTTGCGGCCAGTGATAGCCGAGGTCGACCGCGCCGTACCAGCCGGTCTCTTGGGCCGAAACGCCCGACGCGGCGAACACCGCGACCAGAGCAGCTCCTGCCAGGAGGTTGAGTTTCATCGTTGAAGAGCCCTCTATTGCCCTGCCCAGGCCGGAGACCGACCGAGCACTGTTATACCAAGGCGAACGCCACGGGAAAGTGTCAGCAAAGACACACTCGTCAGGTTTCGCCCCCCTGCCCTTTGCTCAGGAAAGCAAAACAAGACCGCCCCTCAGAAATCAACTTCCGAGCGTGCCCACCGACATCCACTGAAGATAAGCGTCAGCTCCGCTGGGTTCGCACGTGAACCGGTTGCGCGCAAGGGCTTGAAGGCAGGAAACAGTCAAGCATTCGCAGATCGTCGCCTAAAAACCGCACATTTTAACCTCGTCTGTCAGGTCATCGACCGACTTGGCCCTAGTCCAGAGTGGTCCGGTAGCGCGCCATGGCCAGGCCCGCGATGGCCACGACAAACAATCCGAGCGCGGAAAGACTTGGCCAGAGCTGCGCGAGGTCCAATCCCTTGAGCAGGGCGCCGCGCACCACTCTGAGGAAGTGTGTCACCGGTATCACCCCGCCCAAAGCCTGCGCCCAGGCCGGCATTCCGCGGAACGGGAACATGAAGCCCGACAGCAGGATCGAGGGCATGATGTAGAAGAACGACATCTGCATCGCCTGCAACTGGGTCCGCGCCACGGTCGAAATCAGGAAGCCGAGCGCCAGCGATCCGACGATGAACAGCAGCACACCCAAAATGAGGGCGAGCCAGCCGCCCGCCATCGGCACGGCGAACAGCGCCCGAGCCAGAATCAGGATCACCGCCGTCTGGATCAGCCCGACCGCCACATAGGGCGTCAGCTTGCCGATCATCACCTCGATCGGCCGGGCCGGCGTGGCCAGCAGGCTCTCCATCGTGCCGCGCTCGTACTCCCGGGTGACGCCCAGCGAGGTCATCATCACCAGGGTCATCGACAGGATCACGCCCAGCAGGCCCGGCACGATGTTGTAGGCGGTGATGGCCTCGGGATTGTAGCGGCGGTGGATCACCACTTCGAACGGATCGCTCCCGGGTTTCGCCACGGCGCCGACCAGGTCCCGCGACAGCGCCGTGCGCGGAAGATTGGCCAGGGCCGCGATCGCGCCGCCGGTGGCGGCCGGGTCCGAGGCGTCGGCCTCGACCAGGATCTGGGCGGCGTCGCCCCGCACCACCCGTCGCGTGAAGTCGGCCGGGATGGTCAGGGCGAACTGCACCTGCCCCCGCGCCACGGCCTCGTCCAGCTCGGCGGGCGAGGTCGCGGTGCGGACGATCTCGAAATAGCCGCTGTTGACCAGGGCCGAGAGGGTCGAGCGCGCCATCGGCCCCTGGTCCTGCACCAGCACCGCCGTCGGCAGGTCGCGCGGGTCGTTGTTGATGGCGTAGCCGAAGAGCAGAAGCTGCACGATCGGCATGACCAGGATCATGGCGTAGGTCAGCCGGTCGCGCGTGAGCTGGATGAACTCCTTGATCAGCACCGCCAGGATGCGGGCGCCTGACAGACCCCGGCTCATTGGAAATTGTCCGAAGACTGATCCATCAGCCGGATGAACACGTCCTCCAGCGTCGGCTGCACCTCGGTCCAGGCCAAAGGCGGCTGGCGGTAGGGCGCGATGGCGGCCTCCAGCGCCGCGCGGTCGGTCCCGCTGACATGCAGCGCCGCGCCGAACGGGGCGGCCATCAGCACGCCGGGCTTTCCGGCCAGTTCGCGCGCCAGGCGGTCGGCGCCCTGCCCTTCCGCCCGGAAGGTCGCGAGGCCGCTGTCGGCGATCACCTCGTCGGCCGTACCCCGCGCCATCAGCTTGCCGTAGGCGATATAGGCGATGTCGTGGCAGCGCTCGGCCTCGTCCATGTAGTGGGTGGAGACCATCACGGTCAGGCCCTCGGCCGACAGGGCGTGGATCTCGTCCCAGAACTCGCGCCGCGCCTTGGGGTCGACGCCGGCGGTCGGCTCGTCGAGCAAAAGGAGCTTGGGCCCATGCATGACGCTGGCGGCCAGGGCCAGGCGCTGCTTCCAGCCGCCCGACAGGCTGCCGGCCAGCTGCTTCTTGCGGGCGGTTAGACCCAGGCGGTCCAGGCTCTCCTTCACCCGCTCGCGTCGGCGGTCCAGCTCGTGGACCCGAGCCACGAAGTCGAGGTTCTCCTCGATCGACAGGTCCTCGTAGAGCGAGAACTTCTGGGTCATGTAGCCGGTCTGGCGCTTGACGGCTTCCGCGTCCTTGCGGAAGTCCAGGCCCAGCACCTCGCCCTCGCCGCTGTCGGGGGTCAGCAGGCCGCACAGCATCCGCAAGGTCGTGGTCTTGCCCGAACCATTGGGGCCGAGGAAGCCGGTGATCTTGCCGCGCTCGACCTGGATCGAGACGTCCTGCACCACGTGGCGCGGGCCGAACGACTTGTTCAGCCCCCGGACGTCGACGGCCAGGTCGTTCACCGCCCATTCTCTTCTGAAGGGGGCCCCAGCGGCGTGATGTCGACCGGCTGGCCGGGCGCCAGCAGCGCGCCGCTCTCCGGCCGCGCCTCGACCAGGAACACCAGCCGCTGGCGGGCCTCGCGGCTGTAGATCACCGGCGGGGTGAACTCGGGCCGTGGGCTGACATAGTTGATCCGCGCCCCGCGCTCGGCCCCGCAGCCGTCGCAGGTGAAGCGCACGCCCGTCCCGATCCGGTAGCGCGCCACCTCGCCCTCGGGGACGAAGAAGCGCAGCCGCACGCGGTCGTCGGACAGCAGCGCCACCACCGGCTGGTTGGCGGCCGTCCATTCGCCGGGCTGGTAGAAGACGTCCTGCACCCGCGCGGCCGCCGGGGCCTTGGGGCTGATCTGGTCGAGGCGGTTCTGGGCGGCGGCCAGGGTCTCGCGGGCCGAGGCCACCGCGTTCTGGGCGGCGTTGACGGCGTCCGGCCGCTGCCCCAGCTCGCCGACGTTCTTGCGCCGCGCCACGGCGGCGGCGTTGGCCCGGGCGGTGTCCAGCGCGGCCTTGACCTGGTCCAGCCGCGCCGGTGCATAGATGCCCTTGGCCACCAGCGGCGCGATGCGATTGTAGTCGGCCTGGGCCTGACGGACCTGGGCCTGCGCGGCCGCGCGCTCGGCGTCGTAGACCGCCAGCTCCTGCGGACGCTGGCCCTTCTGCGCGTCCCGAAGCTGGGCCTGCGCGATCGCCACCTGGGCGGCGGCCTGGTCGCGAGCGGCGGTCAGCTGGGCGGCGTCCAGTGCGAACAGCGGCTGGCCGGCGCGCACGCGATCGCCGCGCTGCACGGCCACCGTCGAGACCAGGCCCGCGTTCGCGGCTCCGACATAGAGCGTCTCGCCCTCGACATAGCCCGACAGTCGGTGCGGCCGGTGGGCGTCCGGGCCGAGCAGCCGCCAGCCCAGGAAGCCGACCAGGCCGACGCCCGCCACGACGGCGACGATGCGAACGGCGGGCTTCACGGCAGCACCATCACGCGCGAGGCCAGACCCGTCAGCACCGTCTCGCAGTGCTGCAGCGCCAAGGCCTCCAGGTCGACCGGCGGCGCGCCGACGGGCGAGAAGGTCTCCTGCCAGATCACCCCCATCAGGACCGGGCCAACGATGCTGAAGGCCTGGAGACGCGGGTCGCCAGGGCGGATCTCGCCGCGCTCTTGCGCCCGCGCCAGCGCGCCGGTCATCGCGCCCAGCGCCCGACTGACCACCTCGTCGTGCCAGACCTTGGCCAGCTCCGGGAAGTTGCGCGACTCGCCGACCACCAGCTTGGCCACCGCCCCCAGGCGCGAGGTCCCCATCAGCATGACCATGCGGCCGACCGCCAAGCGCAGCAGGTCTGGAAAGGGCAGCGTGGCCTGGGCCAGCATGGTCTCGACCATGCCGATGTTGGGGACGACCGCCTCGCGGACCACCGCGCGGAAGATGTCCTCCTTGGTCTCGAAATAGAGATAGAGCGCACCCTTCGAGATCCCGGCCCGCGCGGCGATCTCGTCCAGCTTCGCCGCCGCGAAGCCCTTTTCCGCGAACACCTCAAGCGCCGCCTGGACGATCTCGCCCGGCCGCGCCTCGCTGCGCCGCCGCCATTTGGGGGAACCGGCCTGCATCCTGTCGATCCATTATATAACTGACTGGTCGGTTATATAATGGATCTGTGGAAAACTCAAGCTGGAGGAAGCCCGTAAGGAACGCAGGCCTAAGCCCGCGCCGTCACCAGCCAACAGGCCGAATTCATCTCCGCCACGCCGTCCTTCACATACGGCTCCAGCGCGGCCGTCACCGCCGCACGAACCGTCTCGCGCACGGCCTCGCCCTGCCCGGCCAGGATCGGGTTCAGCGGGCCGACGCGCAGGCTCATGGTCAGCAGTTCCTCGGCGCTGACCGGGGTCGGATCGTCCAGCGGGGCGATGGCGACGTCGCGCCAGCCGCTCTCTTCCAAGATCGTCCGCACGCGGTCGGGATCGGCGAAACCGAAGCGGCCGGGCGCGTCCTTCTCGAACTTCGGGACCGTCGGCAGGAACGGCGCGGCGGCCTCCAGCGGGACGGTCGAGATGGCGTTGTCCTCCGGCCCGCGCCAGCAGGCGAAGACCAGCCGCCCGCCGGGCTTCAACGCCGTGCGCAGATTGGCGAAGGCCGCCACGGGATCAGGGAAGAACATCACCCCGAACCGCGAGACGATGGCGTCGAACTCCGGGGCGAAGACATGGGCCTGGGCGTCGGCCTGCAGGAACGCGACGCCTTCCAGCCCGTCCTCACCGGCCCGGCGACGCGCCAGTTCCAGCAAGGCCGGCGAGATGTCCACCCCGACCGCGCGCCCCTGCGGCCCCACGCGCCAAGCCGCCGCGAAGGTGGTCGCGCCCGAGCCGCAGCCGACATCCAGCACCGCCTCGCCCGCGCGCAGGTCGGCCGCCTCGACTACAGCCTGGGCGATCGGCGCGTACATCCGGTCCAGCATCGCCTGCTGCTCGACCCAGACCTTGCCGGCCCGGTCCCAGTAGGCGGCCACGTCCTGCTCGCTCATGCCTTTACTCCGTGGGTTTCAATTGCCGGCCGCGCGCCATCCTGCGCCTTATTCGTCCCGGATGTCGAAGCGCGCGACCTTGCCATCCCGCAGATGGAAGACGTGGCCGACCGTCTTGTCCTTCAGGCCATGGGCCTGGCCTTCCAGCGGGTGGCCGTCCAGGTCGCGGATGATCTGGATCACCTCGGCGACGATCGCGCCATCCGCCGCGCGGCTGAAACCCACCGGCGCGACGTGCGGACTGACCATCGCCCACTGGCGGGTCCAGTATTCGCGCACGCCCTCATGACCGTGGACGTGACCGCCATCCATGCCGTTGGCCCAGGCGACGTCGTCGGCCAGGGCGACCAGCACGCCGTCGATGTCACGGGCGTTGAAGCGCTCGTAGAGGTGTTCGAGGATCTTCACATCGGCGTCCATGGGTCTTCCTCCAAGGTCGTTGCGTCGATATACATATGCACGTATATATCTTGACGCAAGAGGAGCGCCGCATGGATGTGCTGACCACGCCGGGTCACCTGATCAGCCTTGCCGCGCGGGGCTTTGCCCGGCTCAGCGAGGCGCGGCTGAAGCCGCTTGGGTTTGGGATCGGCCACCTGCCGGTGCTGGTCGCCTTGCGGGACGGCCAGGCCGACACCCAGCGCGATCTGGCCCGCTTCGCCAAGGTCGAGCAGCCGCCCATGGCCCAGATGCTGGCCCGCATGGAGCGCGACGGCCTGATCGCCCGCACGCCCGATCCCGCCGACGGCCGCAGCAGCCGCATCGCCCTGACGGCGGCGGCGGAAGCCCGCCTGCCCGATGCGATCGACGTCCTGCTGAAGGGCAATGAAGAGGCGCTGGCGGGCTTCACCGAAGCCGAAACCGCTCAGCTGACCGGTCTGCTGCAACGGGTGATCGCCAACCTCGACCGGATCGCCGCGACTTAGCGCGCCGCGACCCCGACGATCTCGACCGCGTAGTCGGGCCGCGCCAGGCGGGACTCGACGGTGGCGCGGGCCGGCGGATTGTCGGTGTCGACCCACGCGTCCCAGGCCTGGTTCATCTCGTCGAAGCCGGCGATGTCGGCCAGGTAGATGGTGACGCTGACCAGGGCGGCCTTCGTCACCCCGGCCTGGGCCAGGGTGTCGTCGATCTGGGCCAGGACCTCCTGGGTCTGGATCAGCACGGACTGGCCGCGCGTCTCCTCGGCCACGTGGCCGGCCAGGAACACCAGGCCGTGGGCGGCGACCGCGTCGCTCCAGCGGGCGGCCTTGCCGATACGTTCGATCATCGAGAGCTCCTATCGCAGGGTGGCGTCGCGCAGGCGACGGCGGCGGCCGCCCAGGGCGTCCGGCCGGTTCAGCACCTTGCGGTATTCGTCGCGGCGCTCGTGGATCGAGGCGATGACCAGGCCCATCGGCACGCCGATATCGACCAGCACCGCTTCTGAGAGCTGCAGCGAGGCCTCGATCGTCTCGGGCACCGCGTCGGTGGCGCCCAGCTCGTAGAGCCGCGCGGCGTGGCGGGCGTCGCGGGCGCGGACCACGATCGGCACGTCCGGCCGCGCCCCGCGGGCGGCGGCGACCACGGCCTCGGCCACCTCGAAGGCGTCCATGGTCACGACCACCGCCTTGGCGGTGGCCAGGCCGCAACGCTCCAGCAGCTCGAGCCGCGAGGCGTCGCCATAATAGATGCGGTCGCCCGTGCGACGGCCTTGCTCGACGAGGCGCGCGTCGCGCTCGACGGCGATCCAGGGCAGGTCGTGGCGGCCCAGCATGTCGCCGACCAGCTTGCCGACCCGGCCATAGCCGATGACCAGCACCTGGCCGGCCGGCTCGGGGCCCACGCGGTCCGGCTCGCGCGGGGTGGAGGGCGGGGTCTCGCTGATCGGCAGCGGCGCGCTCTTGCGGCCCAGATAGCCGCCCAGCGCCGCCAGGGCCGGGATCAGGAACATGGTCAGGGTGGCCGAGACCAGCACCGCCTGGCCCAGCGGCCGCGAGACCACCTCGGCCCCGATGGCGTTGTCCAGCAGCACGAAGGCGAACTCGCCGCCGGCCGCCAGGATCAGGGCCGCCTCGATCGACGCGCGCTTGTTCAGGCCCATGACCAGGCCGCTGACGAAGACCACGGTCGTCTTCAGCAGCATCAGGCCGACAGCCGTGGCCAGGATCGCCACCGGCTGGGCGGCCAGCAGCGACAGGTCCAGGCGGATGCCCAGCGACACGAAGAACAGCGACAGCAGCAGGCCCTTGAACGGCTCGATCTTGACCTCGACCTCGTGGCGATACTCGGTCTCGGCCAGCAGGATGCCGGCGACGAACGCGCCCAGCGCCATCGACAGGCCCGAGATCGAGCTGACCAGGCCCGCGCCGATGATCACCAGCAGGCAGGCGGCCATGAACATCTCTTCGCTCTTGGCCTTGGCGACGGACTTCAGCATCGGCCGCAGCGCCAGGCGCCCGACCAGCACGATCGCGCCCAGGCCCAGCGCCGCCGGCGCCAGGGCCAGCAGGTCCTTGACCTGGAACGTGCCGTGGCCGCGGCCAAGAATAGCCAGCGTGATCAGGATCGGCGCGACGGCCAGGTCCTGGAACAGCAGGACGGAGAAGGTGGCGCGCCCGGCTTCCGAGTGCAGTCGCCGCCGCTCGGCCAGCACCGGCACGGCGATGGCGGTCGAGGACAGGGTCAGGGCCGCGCCGAGGGTCAGCGCCGCCACCGGGTTCTGACCCAGCAGCATGGCCCCCGCGCCCAGGGCCAGCGAACAGCCGATCACCTGGATCGCGCCCAGGCCAAACACCCACTTGCGCATCAGCCGCAGGCGCTCCCACGACAGCTCCAGCCCGATCATGAACAGCAGGAACACGACCCCGAACTCGGCCAGCTGGGCGATTTCATCGGGATTGTCGACGGTGACGTAGTCCAGCCACGGGGCGTAGGGGATGAACCGGCCGAGACCGAAGGGCCCCAGGATCACCCCGGCCAGCAGGTAGCCCAGGATCGGATTGATCTTCAGGCGCTTGAAGATCGGCGCAACGATGCCAGCAGTCGCCAGGAACAGGACCAGGTCCTTGTAGCTCTCTGGGGAAACCTCGTGCTGCGCCACGCGCCCTCCTGCGTTGTTAGATCGGCCTCTTCAGACGCACGCCAGGCCCTGCCTCATCCGCTACGATCAGCGACACCCCGCCCGCCTCGATCGCGTCGATCAGGAGGCGTTCGGTGCTATGGTGCAAGGCGTGACGCTCGGTCTCGAAGTCCTTGACCGTGCTGCGTGACACACCCGCCCGATCGGCGAGCTCGCCTTGGGACCAGTTGATCAGTCCGCGGGCGGCCCGGCATTGCGCCGGGAGGAGAATTTTTGCGTGTGGCATCTGGCGCACCTGGGTTTCGTCACCCATATTGGTTGAGTACGCTCGAAAAGGATGACCGTCAAGGAGGCTTCGTGCACCATACCTCGCTGATCGCCACTATCGTCGCGGGCCTGGGCCTGGCCTTCGTTTTCGGCGCCATCGCCAACCGGCTGAAGCTGCCCGTCCTGGTGGGCTACCTGCTCGCGGGCGTGCTGGTCGGGCCGTTCACGCCCGGCTATGTCGCCGACCAGGAGCTGGCCCCGCAGCTGGCCGAGATCGGCGTGATCCTGCTGATGTTCGGGGTCGGGCTGCACTTCTCCCTGAAAGACCTGATGGCGGTGAAGAACATCGCCATCCCCGGCGCGGTCGTGCAGATCGCGGCGGCGACGGTGATGGGCCTGGGCCTGGCGGTCGTGCTGGGCTGGAGCGTCGGCGCGGGCCTGGTGTTCGGCCTGGCCCTGTCGGTCGCCTCGACCGTGGTGCTGCTGCGCGCCCTTCAGGAGCGACGGCTGATCGAGACGGGGCGCGGCAAGATCGCGGTCGGCTGGCTGATCGTCGAGGACCTGGCCATGGTGCTGGCGCTCGTTTTGTTGCCGGCCCTCTCGGGCGTGCTGGGCGGCGAGGCCCCGGCGAACCAAGCCAGCGGCGGCGTGCTGATGGCCTTCGCCATCACCATCGGCAAGGTCGTGGCCTTCGTGGCCCTGATGCTGATCGTCGGTCGCCGGGTGATCCCGTGGATCCTGCACCGCATCGCCCACACCGGCTCGCGCGAGTTGTTCCGCCTGGGCGTGCTGGCCATCGCCCTGGGCGTGGCCTTCGGCTCGGCCGCGCTGTTTGGCGTCTCCTTCGCCCTGGGGGCCTTCTTCGCCGGCATGATCATGGCCGAGAGCGAGCTTTCCCAGCAGGCCGCCAATGAGACCCTGCCCCTGCGCGACGCCTTCGCCGTGCTGTTCTTCGTCTCGATCGGCATGCTGTTCAACTACCAGGTGCTGCTGCAGCAACCGCTGGCGGTGCTGGCCACCGTGGCGATCATCGTCATCGGCAAGTCGATCGCCGCCCTGGTCATCGTCCTGGCCTTCCGCCGCCCAATGAGCACGGCCCTGACCATCTCGGCCAGCTTGGCCCAGATCGGCGAGTTCTCGTTCATCCTGGCGGGCCTGGGCGTCTCGCTGAAGCTGCTGCCGCCCGAGGGCCGCGACCTGATCCTGGCCGGCGCCATCCTGTCGATCCTGGTCAACCCGCTGCTGTTTGCGGTGCTGGACCGCATCCTGCCCAAGATGATCGAGAAGGAGCGCAAGGCCGCCGGCGAGCCGCCGATCCTGGCCGCCGCCAAGCCCCACGCCCTGTTGGTCGGCTATGGCCGGGTCGGCAAGCTGGTCGCCGAGGGCCTGAAGGCCAAGACGCCCTTGGTCGTCATCGAGGACGACGCCGAACGCGCCGAGGAACTGCGCAAGGCCGGCTACGAGACGATCGGCGGCAATGCGGTCAGGCCCGAGGTGCTGCTGAAGGCCGGCCTCGACAAGGCCACCCACCTGTTCGTCGCCGTCCCCAGCCCGTTCGAGGCCGCCCGCATCATCGAACAGGCCCGCGCCGCCAACCCCGACTGCGAGATCATCGCCCGCGCCTACACCGACGCCGACGTCACTCTCCTCAAGCAGATGGGCGCCACCCACGCCTTGATCGGCGAGGAGGAGATCGCAAGGGGCATGCTGCTGCGCGCACCGAAGAAGAAGCCGGTGGCGTCGGCGGGGCATTGAAGGAACGCGCCGCTGTCGTCATGGACACTCATCAACCGGTACGCCAACCTATAGCAATGGCGACTTCTTCCGCGGCGCAACCTGCGCGCACCTCCGCTCGTGTCGTTGAACGGCTACTGGATCACCTCGATCGGCATTTGAGCACTCTCGAGGGCGCGCCCGCGCACATCAAGGTGTTACGAACCGTCCTCCCCGCCGACGCCATTGCGCTGCTCGACGCAGCACTAAAAGCGCCTCTGTCCTACCGAGATGGCGTCTTCATCCAGCTCGCCTGGGGGCTTGAGGAGCCGGGGTTTGGTCACACGCTTAAAGGTGATGGCGCCCGCAGCGCCGCTAGGGACTTCGCGACGGCGCTAAGCGCTCGTCACATCCCCGGCGTCAAGGATGCCTATCAGAACATCGGCAAGAACACGACGAACCTGGCGAGGGGCAATGTTCCCGCCTTCGATGATTTACTGCGCTGGATGGATACGGCCGCTCCGGAAACCCGCGAACGGCTCCTGGATCTTCTGTCCGCCATCGTCGCCCTGACGGCGCGCGCCGTTCTGCCTATGCCGACCCTGGCGGCCGTGGAGCTGTCCTTCCGGAAGGTGGCCAGCCTACTCGACGACCTTCTGAAGCTGCCGTCAGGTGGCGCCTATGAGCAATTCGCGGTCGCCGCTTTGCTTCAAGCGGTGATCGATCAATTCGATATGGGCGGCGTCGGCCGTCTGCATGTGAAGACCAAGAACATCAACGCATCCGACGCCAGCACCGGCGCATCGGCAGATGTCCAGATCATGCGCGGCAGCGAGATCCTCGAGGCCTTCGAAGTGTCTGCGAGCGACTGGCGCGGCAAGGTTAGCCAAGCCATAGCCGCAGCAAGAAATATCGGCACTTATCGCGCCCATGTCCTCGCCTACGGAGACGACCTGGCTGGCCTGGACGAGGCTTTGAACGATACGACCGCGGACATCTCCGTCATGGATGTGCGCGGCTTTGTCCGTTTGCAAATTGGCGTGCTTAAAAAGCCAAATCGCGCCGCCGCGCTCGTCCGCCTCTATGAGCTGATCGAAACCAACCAGCCCGATGTCGAACGGGTCAACGCTTACGTAAAGCTTCTAAGCCGCCACGGACTTACGGCGTGACCGGCTCAGCACCTGCTCGACCAGCTCGTTGCCGAGCGCCTGGGCGAGCCGGGGCGGCACGGCGTTGCCGATCTGAGTATATTGCGAACTCCGTGAGCCGCTGAACCGAACATGTTCCGGAAAGCTCTGAAGAAGGGCGCTCTCGGTAACCGTCAGACGACGCGCACCCTCCAGCTGACCGGTATAGGGCGCTCCGCCCTGCTTCAGATGCCGGTGATAGGCGGGGATGCGGCCGTCAAGATCCAAGAAGTGCGTCTTGTTGCCCCCAGCCGCAGCCAGAATGGTCGGGGACGGCTTGTCCAACTCGATCGCCCTGCCGCCTCCATTGAACAGGTGGCCTTGGTAGGGATTGGGCCGCAAATCCGGATTCTTCGCGAAAACGATCTTCGAGGGATTCGGCTCACCCTTCGGCTCACGCGTCAGCACGGTTCCGGCCGCAACCCGATTCTCCGGCGATCCCGGCGGAAGGCGGAAGGGCGTCCCTTCATGGTTGCCGACGATCACTAGACGCTTGCGGCTCTGGGGCACGCCGTAGTCGGCGGCGTTCAGAACCTGAGGCTCGGAAATGGCGTAAAGGTCGTAAAGCGGCGCCAGCACCGATCGCAGATAGGATCCGAAAGAGATCAGGCCCGGCACGTTCTCCATGATGAAGACGCGAGGGCGAACTTCCAGGACTGCGCGCACAAACTCCGGCAAAAAATCCCGGACATCTTCCCGGCCACGACGAAGGCCGCCAATCGAGAAGGGCTGACAGGGCGGACCGCCAGCCACAACGTCGACGCCAGCCCATGACTTGAAGTCGACATGCCGAATGTCGCCATTGTGAACCGTCGCAGCTGGGAAAACGCGCCCATAGGTCGCGGCGGCATCCGGAATGATTTCAACCGCTAGAGCGCTCTGGATGCCTGCCGCCTCCAGCCCCAGGCTCAACCCGCCTGCGCCGGAAAAGAGGTCAAGCGCGGTAAAAGCCATTTCTCCCCCTTTTCCCAAGCCACAGCGTTGAAGCACAACAATCGGAACAATACAAGAACACACAACCACAACCAAGAATCGGGCGGCTATTTCACCGCGCGTCACGGCTGGTGTGGCGCTAAGCGACGAGGCCCGGCTGCTTAACGCCGACTCACCTCGCTGCCCAGCGGACAATGCTGCATGGTGGCGGCGCACTTCCCGCATGTGAAGCCACCCCCTTAAGTACCCGCGCGCCGATCCGCCTCACCCGCGCTTGATTGACCGCGCAGCCGCCCCGCCCTACTCACCGACCATCATGACCGCCCGCCTTGGCCAGTTCCGGATCCTGCTCGCCGCGTTTGCGGCGGTGCTGGCGGTGCTTGTTCAGGCGATGACGCCGGCGGCGGCGATGGCGCATGACCTGCGGGAGAGCGGGTCGGCGATCGTCATCTGTTCGGCCGAGGGCTCCAAGGTCGTCATCCTCGAGAAGGATGGCACGGTCCGCACCGAGCCCGCCAAGGGCTTCATGGGGCTGAAGTGCTCCAACTGCGTCGGCCCGACTCTGGCGGTCACGGTCGATGCGCCGATGCCGGCCATCGCGCCCGTCCAATACGCCGAGTTCGTCGAAACGCCTGTCCAGCGCGTGCTCGGCGTACGCGGTCACGCTCGCGCCCCGCCGCGTCCGCCCAGCCAGGGTCCGCCCCAGAACCTGAACGCCTGACTCTCCTTCGCCGCGCCGCGTCGCTGACGCCGCGCGCCTTGTCATGCCTTCGGGAATTCAAATCTCATGTCGACCTTCCGCCGCGCCCTCATGGGCGCCGCCGCGCTTGCCGCTATCGCGCCCGTTGCTCACGCCGCCAATGACGACCAGACCAACGTCTCGTCGGTCATCGTCACCGCCCGCCCCAACCCCGAGGATCCCCAGGTCGTCGCCGACGCCCGCAAGCGCCTGTCGGAGACGCCCGGCGCGGTGTCGGTGATCTCGCAGGAGAGCTACCTTGCCCGCCAGGCCCTGGCGCTGGACGACATGCTGCGCGACGCCCCCGGCGTCTACGCCCAGCGCAAGTGGGGCGGCGATGTCCGCATCTCGATCCGAGGCTCGGGCATCGGCAACGCCAGCCACAACCGGGGCCTTTTGTTGGCCCAGGACGGCGTGCCGCTGAACGAGGCCGACGGCTATGGCGACAGCCAGGTCGCCGACCCGCTGAACACCCGCTACGCCGAGGTTTATCGCGGCGGCAACGCCCTGCGCTTCGGCGGCGCGCTGCTGGGCGGGGCGATCAACATGGTCACGCCGACGGGCAAGGACGCGGGGTTCGCCAACCAGGTGCGCATCGACGGCGGGTCGTTCGGCCTGCTGCGCGAGCGGGTCGCCATCGCCCGCCAGAGCGGCGACTGGGACGTCTATGCCGCCGCCACCAACCAGACCGGCCAGGGCTGGCGCTCGCAGAGCCAGCAGAACATCCAGTTCGGCAGCCTCAACATCGGCCGCGGCTTTGGTGAGGACCGCGAGGTGCGGTTCGTCGTCAACGGCTCGAACGTCAACCAGGAGATCCCGGGATCCCTGACCCTGGCCCAGTTCCAGGCCGATCCGCACCAGAGCGCGGCCGCCAACCTGGCCAGCGACCAGGGCCGCAACCAGCGCGGCCTGCGCGGCTCGCTGCGCACCAGCTGGCGGCTGAACGACCAGTTGGTGTTCCAGGGCGCGGTCTATGCGGTGTGGAAGGATCTTGACCACCCGATCTTCCAGGTCATCGACCAGGAGAGCCGCAACTACGGCGCCTTCGGCCGCTTCGACTGGGACGGCCAGGTCGCCGGCAAGCGGGCCGACGCCTTCTTCGGCGCCTGGTATCGCCAGGGCGACCTGGACTCGCACTTCTACACCAATGTCCGCGGCGCCCGGGGGGCGCTGCAGTCGATCTCGTACCAGAACGCCAAGGCCGTCGACGTGTTCGGCGAAGGGCGGCTGTTCGTCACCGACCGCCTGGCCGTGGTGGCCGGCGCGACCTGGGGCCAGGCCCAGCGCGACTATGTCAGCGTCAAGGTTCCGACCGTGGCCAGCACCTTCAACCTGACCGCTTCCAAGACCTATGACTGGATCTCGCCGCGCGTCGGCCTCTTGTGGCAGGACGAGACCGGCAACCAGGTCTTCGCCAACCTGACCCGCTCGGTCGAGCCGCCCAACTTCAGCTCGATGAGCCCGAGCAATGTCGGCTTCGCGCCCGTCCGCGCCCAGAAGGCCTGGACCGGCGAGGTCGGCGCGCGCGGCCATCGCGGCCCGTTCACCTACGACCTGACGCTCTATCGCGCCCAGCTGAAGGACGAGATGCTGCAATATGCGGTGACCTCGTCGATCCCGGCCACGACCTTCAACGCCGACAAGACCCTGCACCAGGGGATCGAGGCGGCGCTGGACTGGGCCGTGGCCCCGCGCTGGCGCCTGCGCCAGACCTGGACCTGGTCGGACTTCCGGTTCCGGGGCGACGCGCAGTTCGGCGACAACCGCCTGCCGATCGTGCCGAAGAACTTCTACCGCTCGGAGGTCCGCTATGACGACCCGCGCGGCTGGTTCGTGGCCCCGTCGCTGGAGTGGTCGGCCACCGACCAGTGGATCGACTACAAGAACACCAGGACCGCGCCGGGCTATGCGATCGTCAACCTGAACGCCGGCTGGAAGGTCACGCCCGCCGTGTCGCTGTTCGTCGATGCGCGGAACCTGGCCGACAAGGCCTATGTCTCCAACACCCAGGCCGCCGTCGCCTGGACCGCCGCGACCGCCACGCTTTGGCCCGGCGATGGACGTTCGGTGTTCGGTGGCGTCACGGTGAACTTCTAAAGGAGCATGACGATGAAGACCCCGCTGATCATCCTCGCCTTGCTGGCGGCCACGCCCGCCGCCGCCCACGTCGTGGCCGTGCAGGACACCGCCAAGGCCGGCTCGTACACCGCCATCGCCTTCCGCGTCGGTCATGCCTGCGCGGCGGGCGATACGACGCTGAAGATCCGGATCGAGCTCCCCGCCGGCGTCGCCTCGGCCCGGCCGCAGGTGAAGCCGGGCTGGACCTACAGCCTCGAGCGTCCGGCCGATCCGAAGGCCGCGCCGACGGCGATCACCTACGCTGGCCGCCTACCCGACGAGGCCTTCGACGACTTCGCGGTGCTGATGAAACTGCCGGCGACGGGCGACCGCCTGGTCTTCCCGATCGTCCAGACCTGCGAGAAGGGCGAGAGCCGGTGGACAGAAGTCGCCGATCCCGCCAAGCCTGACGAGAAGCTGAGCCGCCCGGCGCCCGTCGTCACCCTGATCCCCGCCGAAGCGGCCCCCGCCGCCCACCACCACTAGGAGCGCCAAACATGTCGCGTCCGTTCGCCATCGCCCTGACCGCCATCCTGGCCGCCGCCACCGCGTCCCAGGCCGCCGACTACAAGCTGGGCGCCGTCACCGTCCGCCAGCCCTGGAGCCGTCCGGCCCAGGCCGGGATGAACGGCGTTGGCTTCATGACCGTCGTCAACGCCGGCAAGACGCCGGTGACCCTCAAGCGCATGGAGGCCGCCGGGGCGGACTCCGTGGAGATCCACCAGTCGGCCATGGTGGGCGGCGTCATGACCATGCGCGAGCTGGACAAGGGCGTGGTGGTCCCGGCCGGCGGCCAGGTCGCCTTCGCCCCCGGCGGCTACCACTTCATGATCCTGTCGCTGAAGGCCGAGCAGAAGGTGGGGCAAAAAGTTCCCGTAACCCTGGTCTTCGACAATGGTCGCAAGTTGAAGGTCGACCTGGCCGTGCAACTGGCGCCGCCGTCCGGCGGGCAGGCCCCGCCTGCTTCGGAGCACCGACACTGAACCGTCAAAAAATGGGCTACATGAACTTTTTTTAAGGGAGCAAAAATTCCGCGTCCGTGCAGATTGCCCGCCAGCTCACACCAACGGATGCGACTTCCATGAAACGAGTTTGGTTCGGCGCCGCGGCAATTGCTGCGCTGTCTCTGTCGGCCTTCGGGGCCCAGGCCCATGAAGAACACCCCTGCATCAACGACGCCTGCACGGTGCAGTCGCTGCTGCCGGCGCTGGCGGAGGGCGCCGCTTCGGGCGACGTCACGTCGCTGGAGTCGCCGAAGTACGGGACCTGGGGCTTCGACATCTCGGGCATGGACACCTCGGTGAAGCCGGGCGACGACTTCTACAAGTACGCCAACGGCGCCTGGGACGCCAAGACGACGATCCCGTCGGACCGCACCCGCTACGGCAACTTCGACAAGCTGTCGGAACTGTCGGAAGCCCGCACCAAGGCCATCATCGAAGCCGCCGCCGCCGACAAGGCCGCGACCGGCGACAAGGCCAAGATCGGCGCCGCCTACCGCTCGTTCATGGACGAGGCCGCCATCGAGAAGCTGGACGCCGCCCCGATCAAGCCGTGGCTGGCCGGCGTGCAGAAGATCAAGACCAAGGACGAGTTCACCGCCCTGATGGGCAAGAGCTCGACCACGCCCTACTCGGCGCTGATCGGCCTGGGCATCTCGACCGACGCCAAGGCCCCGAACGCCTACGCCGTCTACGCCTCGACCGGCGGCCTCAGCCTGCCCGACCGCGACTACTACCTGGACGCCAAGTTCGCCGACAAGAAGACGGCCTATCTGGCCTATGTCGAGAAGATGCTGACCCTGGGCGGCTGGGAAAAGCCGGCCGAGAACGCCAAGGCCATCGTCGCGTTCGAGACCAAGCTGGCCGAAGCCTCGTGGAGCCGCGTCGAGCGTCGTAACCGCGACAAGACCTACAACCCGGCGACGCTGGCCGAGCTGCAGGCCCAGACCCCGGGCTACGACTGGAACAAGTACCTGGTCGGCACCGAGCTGCCCAAGGTCGACCGCTTCATCGTGACGACCAACACCTCGTTCCCGAAGTACGCCAAGATCTATGCCGACACCCCGATCGAGACCCTGAAGGCCTGGCAGGCGTTCAAGGTGATCGACGGCGCGGCCCCGATGCTGTCCAAGCGCTTCGTCGACGCCAGCTTCGACTTCCGCAACAAGACCCTGTCGGGGCAGCCCGAGCAGCGTCCGCGCTGGAAGCGTGGCGTCGCCGCCGTCAACGGCATGCTGGGCGAAGCGGTCGGCAAGGAATATGTCGCCGCCTACTTCCCGCCGTCGTCGAAGGCCAAGATGGTCTCGCTGGTCGGCGACATCCGCACCGTCCTGAAGACCCGTATCGAGGCGTCGGACTGGATGGGTCCGGAAACCAAGGCCAAGGCCCAGGACAAGCTGAACAAGTTCACCGTCAAGATCGGCTATCCCGACTCCTGGCGTGACTATTCCAAGCTGGTGATCAAGGAAGGCGACGCTTACGGCAACGCCCAGCGCACCGGCGCCTGGGACTACCGCCACGACGTCGAGCGCCTGAACAAGCCGGTCGACAAGACCGAGTGGGGCATGACCCCGCAGACGGTCAACGCCTACTACAACTCGGTCAACAACGAGATCGTGTTCCCGGCCGCCATCCTGCAGGCGCCGTTCTTCCATCCGGACGCGGATCCGGCCGTCAACTACGGCGGCATCGGCGGCGTGATCGGCCACGAGATCGGCCACGGCTTCGACGACCAGGGCCGCAAGTCCGACGGCGACGGCGTGCTGCGCGACTGGTGGACGGCGGAAGACGCCGCCAAGTTCGAAGTGCAGAAGAACAAGCTGGGCGCCCAGTACTCGGCGTTCGAGCCCTTCCCGGGCATGCACGTCAACGGCGACCTGACCATGGGCGAGAACATCGGCGACCTGTCGGGCCTGGGCTTTGGCCTGGACGCCTATCACGTGTCGCTGCAGGGCAAGCCCTCGCCGGTCCTGGACGGCTTCACCGGCGACCAGCGCGTCTATCTGGGCTGGGCTCAGGTGTGGCGCCAGAAGTCGCGCGACGATGCGCTGAAGCAGCAGATCGCCAGCGACCCGCACTCGCCGGCCTACTACCGCGTCAACGGCACGGTCCGGAACCAGCCAGGCTGGTACTCGGCCTTCGACATCAAGCCGGGCGACAAGCTGTACGTCGCCCCGGCGGACCGCGTGAAGATCTGGTAGTTCCGACTACGGATCAAATTGGGAAAGGGCCGGCGGCGACGCCGGCCCTTTTTCGTGCCCGCTAGGCGAACGTCCCCCAGGCGTGGCCGTCGCCATAGACCGCCACCAGGTCGATGTTCAGCTTGGCGTCGCCATCGGCGAAGTCGCTCAGGAACGCGGTGTTGGCGGCGGCGTAGCGGCCGGTGTTCTCCAGCACGGCGGCGGCCAGCAGCCAGCCGATGATCCCGGCCTTGGCCCCGTCCTGCGAGCCGGCGAACAGCTCGAAATAGTGCAGCCGGGTCATGTCCTGGCCGACCGGATCGTAAAGCAGGTGCTGAACCTTGTCGGCGGTCAGGGTGACCCCGAAGATCTCCTTGTAGGCCTTGGTCAGGGTCTGCTCGAAGGTCAGCGAACCATAGGTCTGCGCGAACCAGGCATGAGCCTGGCCCTGGGGCGAGGCCAGGTTGATCGCGAAGTTGATGTAGCGGTTGTCGACGTTGAACTTCAGATAATAGGGGTCGCTCAGGTCGCTCGCATTGACGCTGTCGGGGGCGTGCAGCAGGTACTCCAGCCCCGCGGCCGTCGGCGTCTTGCCGGTGAAGAACTGGTAGGTTATCACCGCCACCGAGGTCGTGCCGTTGACCAGCTTGTTCAGGTCGGTGACCACCGCGCCGTCGACCATCTTCAGGGCCTCGACATTGACCATGGTGTCCACGCCCTCGACGCTGAGGGACTGCAGGCCCTTGGCGGTGTGGATGAAGACGTAGTCCTTCAGGGCGCCGCCCATCAGCACGGTGTCGTAGCCCGCGCCGCCGTCCATGTAGTCGTCGCCCTCGCCGCCGAACAACGTGTCGTCGCCGGCGTCGCCATACAGCATGTCGTTGCCGCCCTTGGACCCGATGACGTCGTTGCCGCCGCCGCCGTGCAGGATGTCGTCGTCCGCGCCCAGCACGATGTATTGCTCGGCGTCGTCGCCGAACACGACCTGCGCGCCATCGCCGCCGCCCAGCCGGGCCGCGCCGACGATGGTGACGAAGTCGATGTTGTTGAGGTTGATGATCGTCCCGGACGGCAGCTTGGTGACGTCCAGCACCAGGGCGGTGAAGACGCCGTCGCCCGCCGGACTGCCCTCGAAGGTCAGCGGCATGGCCTTGTCGGCGCTGGCGGCCACGGTCGGGGTCACCGACTGCACCAGCACGCGCGACTCGGTGGCCAGACCGGTCAGGAAGCTGCTGGCGGCGCTGGTCTGGCCGCTGTCGCCGCCGACGCCGCGGATCGCCCGCATCAGGTCGTCGGTCGCGCCCGTCGCCGTCTCCGGCCGGTCGTTGCCGGTGATGGTCATGCTGAAGCCGACCGGCGCGGACACCGACAGCAGCGACCGGCCGCTTTCGCTGAACAGCGGGATGTCGGCCGCCTGGCCGGACGCGGCGGGGGTGACCGGCGCGATGGTCGTCGTCTGGGTGATCGAGCCGTCAACATTGGTGGTCTTGGTCACCTCCACCGACGCGCCGTCGATCACGACGGGGGGCGTCGTCGTCGGAGGATTTGTGGTCGGCGGGGTCACGACGACGGGCGCGGCGGCGACGGTGACCGAGGACGAGGCGACGCTCTCGGCCGCGCCGTGCAGGTCGGTATAGCTGGCCGTGACGGTGATCGCCTGGCCGACATAGGCCGAGGTCAGGGCCAGGGTCGCGCCGGTCCCGATATTCGCCCCGTTGGCCTTCCACTGGTAGGTGATCGTCCCCAGGCCGTCATTGTCGGCCAGGGTGTTGGACGCCGTCAGGGTCTGGCTCTCGACCGCCGAACCGCTGATCACCACCGCGCCCGTCGGCGCGTCGTTGACGTTGGCGATCGCGCCCGTGGCGGGACTGGTCGCCGTTTCGGCAAAGCCCTGCAGGTCGGTATAGCTGACCACCGCGCGCACCGTCTGGCCGACATCGGCGTCGCCCAGCGTATAGGTCGAGCCCGTGGCCCCGCCGATGTCGGCGAAGGTCGAGCCCGTTCCGCGCTGCCACTTGTAGCTCAGCGTCCCCAGGCCATCGGCGTCGGCCAGCGCCGAGGTCACGGCCGTCAGGACCTGATCCTCGGTCGTCGTTCCGCTGATCGTCACCCCGCCGGTGTGCGGATCGTTGACCCCAGTGACGGTGGCGGTGGGCGCGCCGGTCAAGGTCTCGGCCGCGCCATGCTGGTCGGTGTAGCTGACCACGACGCGCACCGTCTTGCCGACGTCCGGGTCGCTCAGGGTGTAGGTCGAAGCGGTCGCGCCGCCGATGTCGGTAAAGGTCGAGCCCGTCCCGCGCTGCCATTTGTAGCTCAGGGTCCCCAGGCCGTCGGCGTCGGCCAGCGCCGAGGTGTCAGCCGTCAGCACCTGGTCTTCGGTCGCCGCGCCCGTGACCGTCACCGCGCCGGTTGGGGCGTCGTTGACATTGGCGATCGCGCCGGTCGCCGCGCTGGTCTCGCTCTCCGAGAAGCCTTGCAGATCAGTGTAGCTGACCACCACCCGCACGCTCTGACCGACATCGGCGTCGCCCAGGGTGTAGGTCGCCGCGGTGGCCCCGCTGATGGCGGTGAAGGTCGAGCCGGTCCCGCGCTGCCACGCATAGTGCAGCGTTCCCAGGCCGTCGACATCGGCCAGGGCCGAGGTGACGGCGGTCAGAACCTGGTCTTCGGTGGCCGTCCCGCTGATCGTCACCGCGCCGGTATGCGGGTCGTTGACCCCGGCGATCGTGGCGCTGGGGGTCCCGGTCACGGTCTCGGCCGCGCCATGCTGGTCGGTATAGCTGACCACCACCCGCACGGTCTTGCCGACGTCGGCGTCGCCCAGCGTATAGGTCGAGGCCGTCGCGCCGCTGATGTCGGTGAAGGTCGAGCCCGTCCCGCGCTGCCATTTGTAGCTCAGGGTCCCCAAGCCGTCGGCGTCGGCCAGGGTCGAAGTCACCGCCGTCAGGGTCTGGTCCTCGGTCGCCGTCCCGTCGGCCGTGACAGCGCCGGTCGGGGCGTCGTTGATGTTGGCGATGGTGGCGGTGGCCAGGCTGGTCTCGCTCTCCAGCGCGCCGCCAGCGTCGGTGAAGCTGACCTTGACGCGCACGGTCTGGCCGACATCGGCGTCGCCCAAGGTGTAGGACGAGGCGGTCGCGCCGCCGATGTCGGTAAACGCCGAACCGGTTCCGCGCTGCCACTGGTAGTGCAGTGTCCCCATGCCGTCAGGGTCGGTCAGGGTCGAGACCGCCGTGAGGGTTTGGTTCTCGGTGGTCGTTCCGGTGATGGTGACGCCGCCGCCGTGCGGGTCGTTGACCGCGGTGATGTTGACCGTCACCGCCCCGCTGGACGACAGGGCGCCGCCGGTTCCCTGCCCGCCGCCGTCGCTCAGCGCATAGGTCAGCAACACCGAGGCGGGCGGCGCGTCGCTGCCATGGGCGTAGGTGATGTGCTTGAGAACGTCGTTGACCAGCGCCGTGGTCGCCGTCGCGCCGCTGCTGGTGAAGCTGATGGTCAGCACGCCGCCGGTCGCGGTGTAGGTGGCGATAGTGTGACCGCCGACCTGGATGGCGCCGCCACTGATCGTGAACCCCGCGCCGGCGGTGTCGAAGGCGAAGAGGTCGCTGGCGTTGGCCGAGGCGCGCTGGACCGTGAACGACGCCCCGGCATAGTCGCCCGCGCCGCCGTTGCGGGCGTCCAGCTCGACATCGGACACCGACAGCCCGCCCAGCAGGATGGCCGGCGTCTGCTCGGTGGCGTTCACCGCCGTGGCCGTCGCCGGGACGACGGGTGCGTCGTTCACCGCCGTGACGCTGGTCGACAGGGTGACGGCGGTGTCGCTGAAGCGGGTCTGGCCGCCGTGCGTCGCGACGCTGACCAGCGCCCCGGCGGTGACCGCGCCGCCGGAATTGTCGATCAGGTGGGCGCTCAGCGTCGGGGCCGCGCCGTTGAAGTTGGCGGCCGGCGCGAAGCGCAGGCTCGTCCCGGCGGCCAGCACCAGGGCGCTGGCCTCGCTGTAGGCTCCCAGGTCGACCCAGGCGGCGCCGTTGAAATACTGCCAGGCCCCCTGCGCGGCCGTGGCGAGGTTGGCGACCACCGCCACGCCGGCCAGGCTGTCGCCGTCGATGTCGTGGAAAAGCCCGCCGAACAGGCTGCTGACCGTAGCGCCGGTCGGATTGGTCGCGTCCTCGGCCACGGCCGCCAGGGTCGCCGAGCCGGTGAAGGTGGGGGCGTCGTTGGTCGGGGTGACGTCGATGCTCAGCGTCATGAAGGTGCTGTAGGGGGTGCTTCCGCCGACATGGGTCAGGTCGGTCATCTGGCCGGTGGTGGCCGTCCCGCCCGCGTCCTCGATCATCGACACCGTCAGGGCCGGGACGACGCCGTTATAGTTGGCCGCCGGGACGAACCGCACCTGGGTGCTGACATCGAGGATGAAGGCGTTGGTCGTCGAGACCGCCGGCATGTCCCGCCAGGTCGCGCCGTCCAGATACTGGTAGACGCCCTCGGTCGTGGCGGCGTTGGCGGTCACGGCCACGCCGGTCAGGATGCTGGCCCCTCCGTCCTGGGCGTCGGAGAAGTGGCCGCCGAACAGCGCGCCGATGGTCTGGCCCGGGCTTGGACCGGCGTCCTCGGCGACCGAAGTCAGGCTGACCACTGAACCGTTGATGATGGCCGGGGCGTCGTTGACGTCGGTGACCTCGTGGCTGAGCACCACCGTGCCGGTGCTGATCGCGGTCGCCCCGCCGTTGGTCGAGGTGTTGACGGTCGCGCCGTTGCTCAGCGCGCCGTATGAGGTGTCGATCAGGCGCACCGTCAGGGTCGGGGCCGCGCCGTTGAAGTCGGCGGCGGGCGCAAAGCGCAGCGGGGCCGTGGCCTTCAGCCCCATCGCCGCCGTGGCCGAGGCCACGCCGATATCCGCCCAAGTCGAGCCGTTCCAGTATTGCCACTGGCCCGTGGCGCTGCTGGAGCCATTGGCCACCACCGCGACGCCGGCGAAGGTGCTGGTCGCGCCGGCGCCCGGCGCCAGGTCGGCGCTGTCGTCGAACTGACCGCCAAACAGGCTGAGGACGGTGCGGCTCAGCCCCGAAGGCGTGATGTCCTCGTTGGTCGCCGTCAGGCTCGCCGTACCATCGCCGCCCACGACGGGGGCGCTGTTGACGTCGAGGACGGTGATGGTGTGGACGTCGACGTCGCTGGCGGCGCCGTCGCTGCTGGTCATGGTCAGGGCGAAGTCGCCATGGACATTGGCGCCGGCGGCGAACTTCACGCCGTTGGTCGCCGCCAGGGTGGCGTTGATCGCGCTCAGCGTCCCGGTCAGCGACACCGCGCCCGACCCGTTGCCGGTGACCTGGCCCGAAGTCAGGCCGCCCGCGACATTGGTCAGCACGGTGATCGCGCCCGCGGGCACGGACAGGGTGACCGAGAAGCTCTGCAGTATCGGGCTGGCGTCGACGTCGCTGACCTGCAGGCCGGTGACGGCGATGCTGGCGCCCTCGCTCCCCGAACTGGTCGAGACCGTGTTGACCGGCGCGTCATTGCCGGCGCTGAGCGTCAGAGTGGTCGTGGCGCTGTTGCCGCCTCCGGCCGGGATGTCGGGCGTGCCGTCGTCCACCGACCAGGTCAGGGTCCGGGTGGTGTTGAGGCCGTAGTTGGTCGGGTTGTCGCCCGTGCTCCAGAACACGATCTGCGCCAGCACGGCCTTGTAGTTGGCCAGCGTGTCGTAGCCGCTCAGGCTCAGGGTCTCGCTGGCCGCGTCCCAGTTGAGCGTGATGTTGGTCGAGCCCGCCACGCCCGAGATCATCTTGGACGCGCTGTAGCCCAGGTGGTCGCCGTCGGCGCTGGCCTCGTTGGAGGCGAACTTGCCGCCGGTGACCTGCACCTTCGCCCCGACCAGATAGCCGCCGTCGGTGTCGGTCAGGGTCGGCGCGCCGGTCAGCAGCGTCACCGCCGCGCCCTGCTCGGCCACCGCCGTGCTGGTCCCGCTGACACCCAGCACCGGCAGGTGCGAGAACACCATCCCCTGGATGTCGGCGCTGGTGGCCGTGAAGGTCGCTGGATAGAGCGTGTTGATCAGGCTCGCGGACGTGCCGGCGCTGTCCAGCTGGAACACGTAGATGACGTCGTCGGCGCTGCCGTTCCCGATCTCCTTGGACTCGACATAGAGCTGCCGGGCGTTCTGATCGAACGTCATGTCGCCGGGGTAGAAATAGGTCCCGACGGCGCCGCTCAGCGTGACCTTGGTCGCCGTGCCGGCCGAGGCGTTCTCGGCGATGTACCAGATGGCGTTTTGCGAGGCGTTGTAGTTGGCGCTGCCCGGCTGGGCCGTATCGTAGGGCGAGAACGACTGGGTCGTGAAATAGACGAGGTCCGTCGTCTGATCGACCTCGACGTCATAGATGAAGCCGTTGGCGCCGCTGTCGGGGAACTGGCTCTGAGCGACGACCTGGGTGGTGTGGCCCAGGTTGCCCAGGTCCAGCCGGAACAGGCCCACCGATTTGACCGCCGCCGACAGCAGCTCGGTATAGAACAGATAGCCGCCCGAGCCCGCGGTCGGGTCCAGCGCGAAATCGCGCGGATCCAGCACGTGGGCGCCGCTCTCCTTGGCCCGGTCGTCCGAGGCCGCGGTGATCAGGAAGCCCTGGTCGGTCAGCGCGCCGGTCGTGGTGTTGTAGCCGTAGACGCGGATGCCCGTGCCGGTGTCGGTGACCCCGTTGTTGTCCTGGTAGCCGACATAGACCTTGTGGTTGATCGCATCGACCTGCATGCCGTTCGAGACGACGCCATTGCCGTAGCTGAAAGCCACGGTCGGGGCGGCCGAACTGCCGATCAGGCCATAGCTCAGCTTGCCGTCCAGACCGGTGGAGCCCGCGTTGGAGAACACGAAATAGACGCCCGCGGCGGTGTCGACGCCGACATCGGCGACGAAGTTGGACGACAGCTTGTCGTCGCCGGTCCCCGCAGCGCCGTTGTCGAACAGGACGGTGTGGCCCCAGCCGTCGCTGTTGACGCGGGTGATGCGGGCGTCGCCGTCGGCGCCCTCGGTCGCGTACCACAGCTGGCCGCTGGGCTTGAGGCCGAAGGTCGAGACGCCGTCGTCGGTCGCGCCGGTGGCGATGACCCAGCTGGTCCCGCCGGCCGTGGCGGTGTGCACGTGGGTCACGCCCGACAGCTCGCGCGCGCCGGCGTCGTCGATGTTCTCCACGAAGGTCAGCGAACCGCCGCCGCCCACCTTGAACATCGACACGCCGCTCTCGGACCCGCCCACCGTCAGATAGGTCCCCGAGCCGAAGGTGCTGACCGTCAGGCTCTCGGCCCCGGCCAGGCGCAGGTTGGCGGTGTCGGAGACGTTGGCGACATTGGTCAGCGCGCCCGTCGAACTGTTGACCGAAAAGACGCTGACGCCGTTGTCGGCCGCCCCGGCCACGAACAGGTAGGTCACCCCGCCGACCACCGCCGTGGCCACGTCGCTGGCCCCGGCCAGGTTCATGGCCCCGCCGTCGGTCACCGAGCCGACCTCGGTCAGCGCGCCGTCGGCGCCGATCCTCAGCACACTGACGCCATTGTCGACGCTGCCCGCCGCGAACAGATAGGTGCTGGCGCCCACCACCGCCGAGGTCAGGCCCTTGACCCCATCCAGCTCCAGCGTGCCGCCGTCGGCCAGGTTGAAGACCGAGGTCAGCACGCCACTGGCCGCGACGCGGAAGACGCTGATCCCGTCATCGACGGTCCCGGCGGCGAACACATAGGGCGTCCCGCCCACCGTGGCCGAGGCCAGGCGCGACACGCCGGCCAGCTTCAGGGTCGCGTCGTCGGCTACGTCGTGCACGGCGGTCAGGACGCCGGTCGCGCCGACCCGGAACACGCTGAGGCCGTTGTCGGTCGGCCCCGCCGCGACCAGATAGGTGGAACCGCCCGAGGTGATCGCGGTGAGGCCGCTCACCCCCGCCAGGTTCAGCGCGCCGCTGTCGGTGACGTTGTCACGGTTGGTCAGGCCGCCGTCGCGGCCCAGCTCGAACACGCTGACGCCATTGTCGTCCGCGCCGGCGACGAAGACGAAGGTCTTGCCGCCCACGTCGGCCGAAGTCACGGCCGCGGCGCCGTCCAGCTCCAGCGCCCCACCGTCCGTCTCGTTGCCGCCGTTCCTGAAGAGAAGCGCCATTGGTCAGCCCCACGATCTGAAGGGGGAAGGCGCACGGGCGCTTCCCCGAAACGTCGGGCCGTCGTGGGTGGCGGAATATCCTGCAGTCGCTCGTCTTACGCGAACTTACGTACAACACCGATCATGCGGGCCGCCGGATACGGGTCGGAGTTCGAGCCGTATTCTGTTGTCTGTCGTGCAACGGCCTTCAGCGCTTCTTCCCACCCAACACCGTGTCTCGGACTGACTGCCCTGTTCGACACGCCTGAGATAACGGCCCCAGGATTGCTAGTTTTGCGGGCATATCCCGCCAGAGTCTTTGACTGGTTGTGCCAGTCGACTTGTTCTAGCGTGCCAAGCGGCCGTTGGCTGACGCTAGAAATAGTGACAACCATGACGGCATGGCCAGCCGGATACCACCTGGACTCCATATACCACCGACGCCGCGCACGGCGTGGTCGCTGGCCGGCGCCGAGGCGGCCGACTTTCACGATCAGTTGCAGGGCTGGCGGCTGGGCGCGGCGCTGATCGCCCGCCGCCGCACCTCGGCGCGGCGGCTGGTGCGGTCCCGCGCCCTGGTCCAGAGCCACGAGACGCCAGCGCCGCGCGTGATCCTGCAGGTGTCGGGCCGCTTCCAGGGCGACTATGACGGCCGGGAGGCCCAAGGCGGTCCCGGCGCCATCCGGGTGGTCGACCTCGCCCGGCCATTCGATGTCGTTGAGACCGAGGCCGAGACCCTCGAGCTGAGCCTGCCCCACGATCGGCTGGACGCGAGCCTCGACGCCCACGGCCTGGTCTTCGGCGGCGATCACCCCATGGCTCACCTGCTGGCCGGGCATCTGCAAGGCCTGGTCGAGGCCGCGCCCCACCTGACGCCCACCGAGGCCCTGGCGGCCGGGGAGGCCGCCTGCGCCCTGGCGGTCGGCCTTATCGGCGGCCGCATCGACCGGGAGGCGCCCTATCCCGCCATAGGCGAGAGCCGCCTGTTCATGGCCGCTCGACGCTACATCGACGCCCAGCTGAACAGCCGCGACCTCAACCCCGCCGCCCTCGGCGCTCATCTGGGCGTCTCGCGCCGGACGCTCTATCGGCTTTTCGATGGCCAGCACGGCGTCGCCGGCTACATCCAGCAGCGCCGGCTGGAGCGCGCCTTCGACGCCATCGCCCAAACCGGCGGCCCGTGGACCTCGCTGGCCGACATCGCCTACGCCCACGGCTTCCAGTCCGAGGCCCATTTCAGCCGCGCCTTCCGCGCCCGCTTCGGCCTGCGCCCCGGCGAGGCGCGCAGCCTGCGCCGCGAAGATCCCCGCCCCTAGATCCGATTACCCTTGGCGATCCGGCCCAGGTGATACGCGCTGGGCTTTGGCGTGCGCTTGAAGGTCTTCAGGTCCACCGCCACCAGGCCGAAGTGCTTGTCGAAGCCGGACGTCCACTCGAAATTGTCCAGCAGCGACCAGTAGAGATAGCTGTGCACCGGGATCCCCTCATCGAGGCACTGGCGCACGCCGGCCAGCGCCCGGTCGATGAACACGATCCGCCGCGCGTCGTCGTCGGCGCCGATGCCGCTCTCGGTGACATAGATCGGCTTGCCGATCGTGTGGTGCGCCCAGCGGATCGTCGCCGCCAGCGCCTCGGGCCGGAACTCGTAGCCGGCCGCCGTCATCTCCGTGCCCTTGGGCCACAGGACGATGCCTTTGTCGTCATAGAGCAGCCGGGTGTAGGTCTGCACGCCGGTGAAGTCGCTGTGGGTGCGGGCCACGTCGACCCAGCCGCCATAGAGCGCCTTCTCCATCTGGGGCGCGATCGAGTTCTCGCCGACGGCTGCCACCTCCTGCGTCGTCAGGCTGACCCCGACCTGCACCGCGCCGCGTTCGGCCTTGATCGCCGCGTAGCCCTTGCGATGGGCGTCCAGCATGATCGGCTGGCTGATCTCGGGATTGGAATAGGCCATGGCCATGAACGCAGGCGAGCCCGTCGCCTTGCGCGCGGCCTCCAGCATCTTGGCCCGGATCGGATTGGGCGGCGCCATCGCGCCCATCACCTGGACCAGCAGCTGGACATTGGCCTCGTTGAAGGTGGTGCAGCGGCCCATCAGGGCGCCGAACTTCTTCGTCACCACCTGGCAGTACCGCGCGAACAGGTCCGCCGCGTCCGGCCGCTCCCACCCGCCGCGGGCCGAGAACCACAGCGGGGCCGAGAAGTGGTTGAAGGTGACGATCGGCGTCTGGCCCCGCGCGTGGCAGGTCTCCAGCACCCGGACATAGTGATCGAGCTCGGCGTTGGAGAACTGGCCCTCGCTGGGCTCGATCCGGCTCCACTCGATGCCGAAGCGGTAGGTGTTAAAGCCCAGCGCCGCGTTCAGCGCGATGTCCTCGGCGTAGCGATGATAGCTGTCACAGGCGTCGCCCGAGCGGTCCTTGTAGACCGTCGGCGTCAGGTTCTCGAGCAGCCAGGTGTCGGCATTGACGTTGTTTCCCTCGCTCTGGTGGCCCGAGATCGCCGTGCCCCACAGGAAGCCCTTGGGCAGCGGCTTGGCGCCCGGCGCGGCGGCCAGGCTGGCGGCAGGCGCGGCCGCCGCGGCGGCGGCCAGCACCGCGCGGCGGTTGAGGGTATCGGACATCGGCTCCTCCCGGATCTTATGGTTGGAGCGGACTGGATCATAAATTTACTCACGCGTCAGTGAGCATATTGCGGAAAGGCTCGCGTCGGGGACAACGGACCTAGCCCCCTCCCCAATCGCTACGGACATCCGCGCCATCTCATGAGACGCAGGGCGCAATTTGAGGCAGATTGACCGCGTTCATTCCGGGAGATCGCCAGCCATGCTCCTCGATGTGGTTCCGGCCGTGCAGGCCCCACCCGCCGCCGCGAGCGCCGCCTCGCCGCTTCGAACGGCGCACGACGCCATCGCCCTGTACGGCCAACCGACCCTGCGCCAGCCGGCTGAGGGCGGCGGGGAACGCCTGAGGTGGATCAGTCTTCATGAGACCGTCCTGGCGTCGATGGACGTGAAGACGGTCGACGTGGACGCCAGCGGTCGCGTCGTCCAGGCCAGCGTCCGGACGGTCAGGATGAAGGACCCGACGAGCTACTAGGCGCACGCAGCGAGACGCCGCCTCATGGGACAGCCGGCAGGTCGGCGGTCAGCTGTCCCTTGTTTCCACGCGAGATCATGATGACCCAGGCCCTTGGCCGCACGGTGCGAGGCCGCCACGGCGCGTACGCTCACCGCCGTCGACCTGGAAGCCGCGATCGGATCTTCCGGCGGTCGGCGCTAGGGTTCGCGGACACGCAAGGAAACAGGCGCAGTAGGCGGCCAAATGGCCTTTTGACTCTTCCGTCAAAAAGCGTAGCCGTGGCCCAGATACACCAAACCCGCCGCGGGGGATAATCGCGACGGGCTGGCTATTTTCTCGATCATTCGATCTAGGCGGGCGTTTCCTCCCCGAAACGCCGAAGAACGGGAGCTCTCTGTGGGCTCGTTTCGTCCTTGCATCGTCTAGAAACGTCAAATTCATGACGGTGTCAACGCGGCAAATCCCTTTTTCGCAAAGGTTTGGCCGAATTTTTGACGCGAGCGGCGTAGTTTGGACTGGAAAGTCGATTTTACCTCGTGAATCGATGCTCACATTTGACGGTTACGTCAAAACTGACTTTCGAGTACGCCAACGAAACGGTCGAGCACGGCCGAGCGCGACTCGAACACATAGTCCGGACGCGACACGGTGACGGGCTCGACCCCGGCGGCGGCGAGCGCCGCGGCGGCGTCGAACAGGTCGCCGGTCGCCAGCAGGGCGCCGTTGGCCCGGCGCGAGCCGCCCTTGGCGACGAAGGCCGCCACGGCCGCCTGCCCGGCGGCGTCCTGCTCGGCCGGCCAGACCAGGGTGGCCAGCTTGCCAGCGCGCCCCTTGGCCTCGACCACCGACAGCATGCGCTGCAGCGCGCCCAGCTGTTCGGGCGACCAGGTCGCGATCAGCGAGGCGGTCAGCTGGGCCTGGCTCTTCAGGATCACGCCGTCCGACAGGATCTTCAGGCCGTTGGCGGCCAGGGTCGCGCCGGTAGTGGTGATGTCGACGACCAGCTCGGCGGCGCCCGCCGCGGGCGCGCCCTCGGTGGCGCCGCTGCTCTCGACGATCCGGTAGTCGGCGACGCCGTGGCGGGCGAAGAAGGCGCGGGTCTGGGTGACGTACTTGGTCGCCACCCGCAGGCGGCGGCCGGTCTTGGCCAGATGCAGATGCCCGACCTCGTCGACATCGGCCATGGTGTCGACGTCCAGCCAGTTCTTGGGCGCGGTCACGACGAGGTCAGCGCGGCCGAAGCCCAGGGCCCGCAGCAGCATGACCCGGCTGTCCATGTCGTCGCCGCGCTCGCGCAGCAGGTCCTCGCCGGTGACGCCCAGGTGCAGGTCGCCGCTGTCGAGGCCGGCGGCGATGTCGCCCGCCGACAGCAGCCGCACCGAGACGCCGGGCAGGCCGGCCAGCTCGGCCGAATAGCCGCGCGCGCCGCCGGTCATTTCCAGCTTGAAGCCGCAGTCGGCAAGCCAGGCCTCGACCTGATCCTTCAGGCGGCCTTTCGAGGGGATCGCGAAGATCATCGGTGCGGAGCTCATTCGCCGCCTCCCGCATAGGCGCGCGCCGGACGGACCATGCAGCCCACCGCGCCGGTGTTGGTGGTGACGCCTAGCTTGGCGGGGAGCCCGTCGTAGCGGCCGCCAGCGGCCAGCGGCCGCTCAGCGCCAAGCGCTTGCGAATGCACCTCGAACAGATAGCCGTCGTAGTAGCCGAAGGCGCGACCGAAGGCGGCGGCGAGCGTCGCCTTCTCCAGCGGCACGCCGCGCGCGGCCATGCCGGCCAGGCGCGAACGCCAGCCGGAGATGGCGGCTTTCAGGCTCGCATCGTTCGGACCCGCCAGCGCGGCGATGGCGTCCAGCGCCGCGTCCGGACGATCGGCGACGGCGAGGAAGGCGCGGACCTTCTCGGCTTGCGCCGGATCCAGACGGCCGGCCTTGGCGGCTTCGGCGCGTTCGACCAGGCGGTGGGCGATCTCGGCCGGGCGGCGGCCGCCGACGGGCTCGATGCCGGCCAGGGACCACAGCTCCTGCAGCACCTGGGCGGCTTCCGTCTCCGGAAGACCCGCCAGCAGCGAGGCGATGCGCGACTGCTCGGCGGTCGGCGCGGCGGCCTCGCCGTCCAGCTCGGCCTTCAGCTGGCGAGGCTTGGCGAAGCTGCGCTTGAGGCGGGCGGCCAGGGGCGGCGCCAGCTCCAGGCTGTCGACGAAGGCGGCGAACAGCGACACGTCGCCCAGGACCAGCGACAGGTCCGAGCGTCCACCGGCGGCGGCGCTGGCCCAGGCCAGGGCGGCGATCTCGGCGTCGGCGGCCACAGGGTCGCCGGCCTCGAAGGCCTCGACGCCCAGCTGCAGGAACTCTTCCGCCCGATCCGAGCCCCGCGGCGCGACGCGGAAGGCCTTGCCCTCATAGCGGCGACGGGCGGGCTGGGCGCCGTTCTCGAAGTGCTGCCTCGCAACGGCCACCGTGAAGTCCGGCCGCAGACAGGCCTCCTCGCCGCCGTCGCCGGAGACGACGAACAGCCGCGAGCGCATGGCCTCGCCGGTCAGGTCCAGCAGCAGGCCGAGAGGCTGCAGCACCGGCGCGTCGGTCAGGGCGGCGCCCGCCGCCAGCAGGGGAGCGCGGATGGCGTCGAGCGCCTCCGCCGGAATGGAACGCTCGAGCCTCACGTCAATCAGCCCCCGATGATCTTCTGGACCGCCGCGACCAGCTGGCCGCGCGGGATGGTCTGCTGGCCGGGACGCTCGGCCTTCCAGGCGGCGTTGTCGGTCACGCCCTCGGCGGCCATGCGGCCGGCGTCCAGGTCCTTGATGGTCACCGTGCCGGCGGCGATCTCGTCCCCGCCCAGCATGACGACGGCCGGCGCGCCCCGGCGGTCGGCGTATTTCATCTGCGGCTTCATGCCCGAAGTCCCCAGATAGACCTCGGCCGGAATGCCCGCCGCGCGCAATTGTCCGACCACGGAGAAGTACTCGCCCATGTGCGCCTGGTCGAAGGTGATGACCACCACCGGCCCGCGCGCGACGCCGCCCGGCTCGCGTCCCGCCGCCCGCAGCGCCGCCGCCAGGCGGGTGACGCCGAACGAGAAGCCCGTCGCCGGCGTCGCCGTCCCGGTGAACCGCGCCACCAGGTCGTCATAGCGCCCGCCGCCGCCGATCGAGCCGAACGAGACCTTGTTCCCCTTCTCGTCGGTGGTGCTCAGCAGCAGCTCGGCCTCGAACACCGCGCCGGTGTAGTATTCCAGCCCCCGGACGATAGAGGTGTCGATAAGAGCTTGATCGTCAGCCACACCCAGGCTGGTCAACGCGGCACCAATCTTTTCTAGGTCGTTCAGACCTTCGATGAAGGCCGGCGTCTCCATGTTGAAACCACCGAGCGTGTCCAGAAGGGCTAACCGCGAACGGCCAGCGTTTCCGGCGTTCAAGAACTGACCGATCCAGTCGATAGCATTGATCGGCAAGCATGCCCCTGGAGTGATGTCTCCAGACTCGTCTACGCGGCGCTCACCAAGAAGGTCTTTGACCCCGTTCCAGCCCAAGCGGTCCAGCTTGTCGATAGCCCGCATCGCAGTCAGGCGCTGGCGAGGATCGACAACATTGCAGTACTCGAAGAGACCATCGAGCAGCTTGCGATTGTTGATCTTCAGCACCGCCGCGCCGCGCGGCAGGCCGGCCGCCTCCAGCCCCTCGACCGCCATGGCGATGATCTCGGCGTCGGCCTCCGGACGGGCCGAGCCCACCGTGTCGGCGTCGCACTGGATGAACTGGCGGAAGCGCCCCGGCCCCGGCTTCTCGTTGCGCCACACCGGCCCGAAGGCGTAGCGGCGGAACGGCTTGGGCAGGGTCTCCCAGTTCTGCGCCGCGAACCGCGCCAGCGGCGCGGTCAGGTCGTAGCGCAGCGCCATCCACTGGTCGTCATCGTCCTGCAGCGCGAACACGCCCTCGTTGGGCCGGTCGCTGTCGGGCAAGAACTTGCCCAGCGCGTCGGCATATTCGAACGCCCCGGTGTCCAGCGCCTCGAAGCCGTAGCGCTCATAGACCGCCGACACCGCCTCCAGGATCGCCCGCTCGGCCCGCAGGTCGCGGGCGCGCTTGTCGGCGAAGCCGCGGGGGGCGCGGGCTTCGGGGCGGAAAGCCGGCAGTTCCGGATCGTTCTGGAGGTCTTCAGAGAAGAGAGTGGTCATCGTCGGTCCTTAGATCTTCAAGGCTTCGACGGATGGCGCTTATGCCAAGCCCCATCCGCTAGGCGGGGCTCTGGCTGGGTCGCTCGGCTTAGAGCGCGCGGACCCGGCCGATCCCGCGAGGCGAGTTCGGATGGTGGTGGCAGCCGTGGTGGTGCGGCAGGCGGGTCATTGCGGGTGGGGGTTTAGCGGATGGCGGGGGTGAGGGGAAGGGGTTGGACCACGAATGAAAGGCTCACCGATCGCTCCCAATCGGGGCAAAAGGGGTAGCCGTTCTCTACACCCGTTATCGGAACAACAAAGTTGCAGCCAAGCCGATGAAAGGAGACATGAACATGCACCACATAGCCCCTTTCGTCCAACTACTGTTCAACTTCATACGACCTTCATTGGCTAGCAAATGTTCGTCCAGATGAGCCGCATATCCGGCAAGGCTTTCGACCAACCTCTCATTGTCACGCACGACCTCGATCCAACCGTTGGGTAGGGTCCCAATACAGCCAAACGCAATAGGCCTAGCCGCCCAGATCGAGCAGAAAGCTGCGAGGCCGAAAGAAGCCCCCGCAGCTAGAGCTCCCATCTTTGCTCCGCCATGTAGGCTACCCATCGCTGCGATCATAAAGCCGCCAGCTGTGGCACTGGTCCATGTTGCCATCGCCCCAGCCCTCGCATCACTAGCAAGAGCAAACTGTACTTGCATCTTGAAGCGCTCCTCCGCCTGCCTCACAATCTCCACGATCATCGCAGGGTCGTTCGGGATCAGGTCGCGATAGTCAATTGGGGGATGAGGCATATGGCTCCGCCGAAAAATCCAGGCACGACGTCAAAAGGTGATCGCGGCGCATTCGATCAGCGGCCACCCAACGCTGGCCCTACACCGCCGTCGCGGCCACCGGTTCCCAACCAAGCCCCGCCGAAGCCGCCTAGCAAAAAATAGCCTTCAAGCTTCAACCGGTTCATCTTTTAGACAATTGGACTGGGTCGCGGCGGTCATCGCGACTCAGTCACTCTCATTTCAAGGCATGAGATCGCTGGGGTCGATACTGTCACCGAAGCCGAGATCGATGCACAGTCCACCAATCGCTTGCAGAATGCGGTTGGTTAGCGCGGTAAGCCTAGACCGCTCAGCCTCAAGGTCTGCGCGCCGATAGAAGCGTTGCTCCAAAGTTGCCGGCATTTTCTTTGCGCCAGGCACAAATCGCCGAAATTGTACGGCCATTTCACCTGCTGGCGTGGCATGAAAAGTACAGAAGCCATGCACTAACAGATGCCGAGTAGCAGCCAAATCGTCTGAGCAAATTTCATCGAGAAGCGGCGCTATAGAGCTTTCATAGGTTGAAAACGGACCACTCTTAAGAAGCTCGCGAACACCGCCCGCGCGTAGCTCCAAATTCCTTGGGAGGCTCCATCCCGCTCGTCGATATTCTGGCAAGCGTTGAGACGCCACCATTAGGTGCCCAAGTAGAAACTCGACCTGCGCATAGCTATTTAATATCCATCCACGGCTGGTGCTGATCGCTTCCAGCTCGTCTTTCCACTCTTGTTTGACAACAGATGGCGCAGCCATGCGTTAGACCCGATCGCTCTAAAACCAGAAAGCGATCATGCTCAAAAATGATAGGAAAACTAGAGCTTGGAGGTAGTAGGCCGAACGCCTGTAATCCTCCTTCCATCTCACGGCGAAACGATCGCAGGGCCGCCCTGATCACTCAAGGACCGCCCTCCGGGCGGCCGCCGTGCGGCGACGCGGAGCGTCGTCCTTGACTGACCTGACCAGCCCTGCACGCTGCAGCCTCCAAGAGATGTAAGGGGCGCGCCGACCTCGGGGAGGTCGGGCGGCGGTAGGGGATTGAGCGGTTCGGGGCGGTGAGCGCCCCCTCCGGCCCTCCGGGCCACCTCCCCCGCGACGCAGGGGAGGAGACGTCTCGCGCGGCGCCCACCGGAAACCCTCTCTCATGGAGAGAGGGAGGGGCCCGCGCCGTAGGCGTGGGAGGGTGAGTGGGTAGGCGGAGCCCGTGGGTGATCTTGGCGCTGTTGCGGAGTCCATGCCGGCATGCCGGCTGGCGGTGTAACCACTCACCCTCCCAAGCTTCGCTTGGGCCCCTCCCTCTCTCTAAGAGAGAGGGGATTCAGGGCGCTCTATCCCCGGCGTTCGCAATCTCGAACGCAGCGAAATCAAGTGCTTGTCGATTTTACGCGCCGCTGAATGATCCGCGTTGAATCCAGCGGCACAATCATAGCCATCCCCGTCGCGGGGGAGGGCGTTTGGATCCGGCCCAAGACGGCGGCGGGGGTAGGTTGAGCGGGGCCGCTGGCGGTTCCCGGAGGCTCGAAAGTCGTCCCGTCCGTACTCTTTAGGCGGAGCGGTTGGCGAACGGGCAGTCTCCGGGGTTCAAGCCATCAGCGGAGCGACAGGGCGGTGATCGTATAAGCCGCCTATCGTGGATCGTCGGGGTCGAGACGGATGTAGCCGATCGACTTGGTCCGCGCCCGTCCGGGGGCT